>Ga0308158_10000235_pt1 | contig 114468 bp, 130 predicted proteins | sample PhyBR2_FD_201038 | JGI IMG/M metagenome (GOLD analysis project Ga0308158, IMG submission 201038) | Phyllosphere microbial communities from UC Gill Tract Community Farm, Albany, California, United States - DLSLB.R2 | ecosystem: Host-associated > Plants > Phyllosphere > Unclassified | place... | reverse complement strand
CGCCACGAATCGCAGATTTGAAAGTGAACAGGAAAGTCAATGAAATCAACGATCTACCAACACCACCTCCGCGCCAGTGCTAGCTTTTCGTACCGTCACTTATTGCACTGAAAACGAGGAGACCCCTACGGGAGCAATCCCGCAGGGGTTAGAAAAAAGTTAGTTGGGTGAACGTAGCCCGTCGCAGCCTGCCGGGCTGCGGCAAGCTGACGTAGGGCGATTCGATGCGATTGAACTACAAGCCGCCGTTACGGGGCTTGCAGGCCTTCAAGGGGCGTTCAGGTGGAGCGACCGTACCGCCGGGCGGTGTCTGAAAACTTTGAGCGACGAGCTTCTCAATGAGCCACTGAGAAACCGGAGATGGGGTACAAAAATGCCGCAGCGCGACGAGATAGATTCTAAACGGAAACTAATGAAAAGTGCAATGCCAGCGTAGAAGGAGGTGCGGCGCCTGCCACACCCCAGTCCAGTGCAGGTTAGTCGACCAGAAGTGATTCCAGTGTTTTGTCTGCCTGCTGGAGGTACTCAACAATCCAGCGAGGTTGGCGGCCGCGGCCAGTCCACTGCAACTCAGGCTGCTCTGGATGGCGGTAACGGACTGCAACGGTTTTGGTGGCCTTCTTGGTCTTGCTGCCCTTGGAGTTCATGATTTCTTCGACAGACATGCCGACGCTTTGTGCCAAGGCCAGAATCTGCTTCTGGACGTTGGCAATTTCGTCCTTCTCGCGAGTTTTAATCTGCTCAACTACCTGTGTTTGCAGGTCGCGCAGCTCGGTCGATGAAAAATTGCTCAGGTCGATCATATATAAATCCCTTTACGTTGAAAATAATACAAACTGTGTTGCTTTCAGTGAAAGCTGAATCGGTCATCGCGCTGACCGGCAGTGTGGCACTCTGAGAGCCACCGGTGCCGGAATAGGTAGAGCCGCATTTGAATCTCTTCGGGCATCGATTCGTTTCAGGCCTGGAAGCGAACCGTACCGACTCTGGGCCAGTCGAGGCGTTATGCGCTCGAGGTATCGAGGATGCCGCCTCCCCTTGAGAAAATCAAAAGTCTAAGTGGAAAAACCTAGCTCTACCATCATGGATGGTACCATTCCCCATCCTATCAGTTGATAGGATTATTCTATATCCCATTTTCGGCGCAGGTCGCCAATGCGTTCGCGGTCTTTCAAGTATTGTGCGAAATCCAGCGGATGCGGTTTGAGCGTGTTTGGAAGCTCGGCAAGCATAGACTCATGCTTTTCGACAGCGCGCTCGAGGCGAAGTAATTCACGCAGTTCTAACTTGTGTTCCAGCTTCACCGAAGGATCGTCGAACTTGATAATGCGCTCTGGTCCATACCTGAATAAGAAGACAGAAGCCAAAGCGCCGATTCCAAAAGGGAGGCCAACTAGATCCGAGTTGCCTGCCCAGCTAACGTAGAAGATAGAAGGCCCGGCCAGAACAAGAACAATGAGGATAAGGTACCAGATCGGAAGCATCCACCATGAGGTCTCGAACACCGGCCAGCGCTTTTTCTGTAACTTTGTTGTCACGAAATCCTTGAAGAGGAAATAGCTCACCGATGCTGTATTGGTAAGAAACAGTCCGTTGCCAAATCGCTGGATGTTATTCTTAGGTTCTAGGTCAAACAGACCCAGAATTTTAGGGGTGAACCACGTCAGCGACCAGATGGCTAGAACGAAAAATGCCCACGCCGGTGCCCGGATGGGTGCTTTCGCTGCAGGCGATATCGCTTGTTGCGACTGCTTGGTTTGCAGTAGTTCAATCGGCGGAACCACACTCGCGGTATTAAGCGCTGCTTTCTCGTCAGCGATATTGGGAAGCCCACGATTCACGCGCGTAATGAGGTAGTGCAAGGCGACGCTGCCGACCAGCGCAGCAACGATAATTCCGACTCGACTATTTTTTTTCATTTACACTTACGATGTTGTATTGATCGTGCCTGGATGGCTGATCTAATCGTATATTCTGAATGGGTTTAAAGCGCCGTGCAAGTAAATAAGCGCGCCTTCGCGATTTATTACTGGTCCCCATGCCCGAATTGAATAAACTGCTTCAGTTTTATCAACTGTTACGCCGGCTTGAACACGTGCTTGGTCGATAAGATTGGTGATCGTTTTCTTGTCAAGACCGGTACGCTCGGCGATGCGCACAAGGGTCGCGACGTCGAGTTCATCGATCGCGCCAAGCACAACTAACATCCTGCGCAAGTCACCCTTCGGGTACTGGGGGGCCAACTCCATTTCGTGTCCAATGTAGGTGCGTTAATCGCACCATCTTATCACGCTGGATTATGACCTCTCAGCATTTGTCGATGACTCATTCTGCGAAGCCGCCGAGTCGCACGTTCCAGCATTGCGCCGTTCGCTTGCGCGTGAGCTCATCGACCTCTAACCCGCTCACTCGTGCCTCGCCGTTCTTGCACCAAAGTAGCTTTGCCTCGTACAGCGGAGGCACGACGTCGTCGCCGCCTGGCGCCTGCAGCCTAGCAGTGGCAACGGTGCGTTTGAACTCTCTGCTAGGGACCTCCTCGAATGAAAACGAGCCGCAGAATTCCGACTGCGGAAAGCCGAGCCGGTACCGCGGCAAGGGCCGGCCGCCGTCCTCAAAGAGTAAAAAAACTTGATCCGGTGTTTTTGCGGACATGCCAGTGCGATCCTGCCGAATTAGCCGAACAGGCCGTGCAAAAAGTAGCGTCTCTCGCCGCCTTCGGCGGTGCTGCTGAGGCGTTCGAGGTAGATCCACATGAGCGACCCTGCCTCGTCCTGGGCGACATAGTAATCGCGAGACGCGCCATCACTCCACCAACCGGCCTCGACCCTCTCAGGGCCGGCTACGATTCGTAGGGCGCTGCCGTACCAGGGGCGATTCGATCGGATCAGGAGCGCGATGGGCTTCGTTAGCAACCAGGTCGGCCGCATTATGCTGTTCAAGTTTGGTGGCAGTTGCGCCGCGACAGAGGCCTCGCGCAGATTCTCCTGCACCGAGACCCATGCGTTTGCCACCTCTGGCCGGTAATCTGCTATCGGTTTGGACTGCCTTACAGACTCACCTCCAAGACGCGCTACGAGCAATTCGATGCATCTGACCTGATCTTCTTCGCTACCACCCGGCTCTGGAAACAGGCAGTCACTTTGTGGCGCCATGGGTTGAAGCTGCGTTGCCTCCAGCGCCATCTCGATGGCCGGGGCGTCGAGTTCTAGGCGACCTAGACGTTCTTTGAGCAGGCGAATAATATGCTCGCCTTGCCATACCGGTTCGCCAAGAATGATTTCCACTGGAGTTGGAAGGCGGGCTTGGCGCCCGCGTTCATGGAACAGAAAAAGAGTTACACGCTCGACCGCAAGTTGCTGCGCACTTAACCATCCGAGCATCATAGTAACCAGCCGCTGCGCGCCGGCCAGCAGCAACTCGGCGCTCTCAATCCTATCGAATAGCTCGATCTTCGCTTCGAAGGTCGTGGGCGGCTCGACCCACTGAAACAGCTCCGGTGCGGAGCCCATGGCACTGTCGATTGTGTCAAGCAGCTTGCGACCGCAGCGCCGCTGTAGCCCGGGTCGCGGTAGGCGTCGGAGATGTGCGATCTTCTCGCACCCCAATCCAATTAGCCAATCAGCGAAAGGGCGCGCAGCAGGGATTGCCAGTGCAGGTAAGTTGTCCAGGTGGCGTACCATCGTTTGATGCTTGACGACGCGGCCGCCGTTGCACCGCGCCAGCAGCCATGCGCCACGCGCGGTCGGGGCGCAACTTACGCGACCGGTGAAACCCAATGCTCGCAAATCTGCTCGTATACGGCGGCAAAGCGAGCGGATGCCGCCGAATAAACTCAGACTAGCCCCTACACTCAAAACCAGGCTCAATTCCTCGGCCTCTGCCACCTCGGGGCTGTATTGAAGCATCGCCATCGCTACTGCCTGTACGGCTTCCGCCTCCTTCTGCGGCGACCTGTCGTGAATGTGGGCGCCCGGCTCGAGCATGAGCACGCCACCGCGGCGCATGCCGGGCTTAATGCCGGCAGCGCGAGCGGTGCGTGATGCTCCAAGCACCTTCTCCTGGTCGAGCACGACAGCTACGCTATCACTCGACCAATTCGCGTGGAAGACCTCGAGTGGGAGATGGGATAGATGTAGGCCGATCCACAGTTGCATGACGATGAACAAACGATGGGGTTAGAGGGATGAAAAGGCCCTCCTTTTGGTTCGGACCCCTTCTTTTTACGAAGTCGAGTTCGATACCGCCGAGTGCAGGGCGTAGCGCCAGCCGCAGCGGTGCCGGTGACGCATCCTGCGCCGCTGCCAAAGGCCGGGCGAGGAAAAACAGCGACTCACTCTCTTGCACGGCTAGATTGAGGCGACGAAGGCTTTCGTTGCGGCAATGAGCCTGCCATAGGAGTACTGCGTGAAAGCCACCGAGTCGTAGAGCGGTTTCCGTTGCCCACAGCGCGTCCGCAGTTTTAGGCGTTTCGATCCAGACGATCTGCGACGGATTCAAATTCATTGCAGCCAGCGCCAGCGCATTGGGCTGGTGTGGCGGCTGGATGAGTGCGATCCGGCGCTTTCCGGCTTTGCTTAAAATATGCTGTAACAAACGCAATTCACCAATTCCCGGCTGGCTTATGAGCAGTTCGCACATGGTGCTTACCGGCCAGCCGCCAGAAGGCAGGCGCGCATTAAGCGTAGTAAAGCCGGTATCGACGACCCGCGTGCTCGACCGGGCAAGCTGCGAAGCTCGCCAGATAGATGGATGAAGATCATCCAGAGCGGGTTTATTGTCGTGAGGCATCGGCGCGTTATTTTACTGTATGGATGTACAGTATAACAACCACGCCAAGGAAGCAAGTTAGGTTATTTTTGCTCAATAGCAACGAGACGTTCGACGGGGCCCTATCTCTCGTTTCTCTACACGGGCCCCTGGCCGTGTTTGGCTTGTGAAAGAGATCCAAAAGCTAGTTTTGGGCATCGCTCACCTCTATCCATACTCTTCGACCGCGTTCTGAGTGACGCGGCAACAATGGATTAGGCGGTGACACCAACCGATATCGTCCACTGTTCAGGCGCCGGGCAGTATAGATCCATCACAGCTTGGGCCACGTGCGGCGAAACGTCCGGGTCTGGCGCCAATGTCGGATCCTCGTCGTAGCTCACGCTTTCCTTTGGAAATGCCAATGGCAGGCCTGGGGAATATACCGCTGCCCAATCGCGTTCGGCGAGGGCGGCGACGATGCGTTTGCGGTGTTCTAAACGCCATGGCGCGGGTGCCAGGCGGCCGTCCGGTCGCCACCAAGCGAGGTCGACCTCAATGTACAGTTCGTCATCCTGCCAATTGGGGGCGTACACGGTCGGTCGCACAGCTGTGACCCGAATCTGAATGCCCAAGCCGTGCGTAGACACGTTCACTCGGCGCGGATCCAATCCGTCCAAGTACTCGATCAACGCGCCCCGGAAGTCAAGATGCAACTGGTCGAACACTCGCATGCCTTCCATCCGGCGCCGTACGACCATCCCACGGTAGAAGCGTGCAACCGGGACGTAGTCGCGGGGGTGCGCTGGGGCATCGCACCCTTCCACGTCGATGATGTCGGCCCTCTCCATTGCTAGACGGCGTAGGTCGCTCCAGACCCAATGGGCATCGAATTCGTTTAGTGCCGCCTTCCTGAACTCGTCGCCTGTGCGTGTGAGAGCGAAGAATCGACAGGCACTCGCCCCGTGGTAGTTGACTTCCTGCGCATGGTCGGGTGTGTATGAAAAATAGTGCAGCTCCACCAGGTAAGCATGTGCCTCACGTCGCAGGACGATCTTCCTGCCGCCTTGCGGATACCATTGCAATAGAGCGTCAAGCGGGTCTTGCCAGCCGGACGGCTGCTGGGCGACTATGTAGCCGTCGTCGCCGCCGCCGATGGCGAGCTGCGCCGGGAAATGCCGCTGCAGCTCCACGGATGGCGCGACGCCTTCGTACAGCCAATTGCGCGGCAATTGTCGTTCCACTTCGTCACGTTCGGGCGGAAGCAGCAGGTCCTCAACGGTCGTGAGAAGCTTCTCTGCCAGCATGCGCGCCATGGTCGGACTCGTGCGTGCCCCATTCTTGATACGGTGGATGGTCTTGTCGCTCATGCCAACGGCATGAGTTTTGATCGGCTTGCCTGCCTGAGCAATGCGCATGCGCACCTTGTCGGGATTCAGCTGGATGGTATCTTTCGGCATTTTCTCGTTCGCGCCCTTCATCGTCCGTCGCCGGCCTTATCATTACGAGCCGCAGCCCGCGCTGCTCGGGCCGCGAAATCGTCCTTGGACACCGTGCCTTTCTCTTTCATCGTGCGGCTTTGGACGGCCGAGGCACGGGCCTGCGTCATTGGAGTCTTGCCGACTGTGGCCTTGCCCCCGCCTTTCTTCGTCTGATTCGTCATGGTTTCCTCCATAAGTTGATTGGTACCGGAGGAACGATAAGGGAGCGCTGCTGTCCAGTCACGTCCTCGATTGGGACATATTCGGACATGACCCTGGTGTGACTTTCTGAAATAGATGCGACGGAAGGTACTGCAGCACCGGGCTGTGCCACCAGTTTTTGCTAATAGCTGCGACCGACCGTACAGCTAGCGCTGAACTTCACTACTTCACGCGCGGTCGATGGATCAATTTCTAAAGCGTCGTATCTATTTCGGAAAGTCACAGCAACGTCGCCGATGTTACTTAAGGTCGCTGCCTCATAGTACACTTTCAACAATCTCAATTGCTGACGCTGCTGCACATGCCTGCTTCCATCACGCCGAGCCTCCGCGTACCGTTCGGCCTCAAGGATGGTCGGATGGTAAGCCCTGCTGAGGTGCAATCCGGCCGGGCCTGTGAATGCGTGTGCCCGGGTTGCCTCTCGCCACTGCAAGCAAGGAAGGGTGATCAAAACGTCTGGCACTTCGCCCATGACAGCCACGCGTGCGCCACGGGCGCCGAAACTGCAATCCACCTGATGGCAAAGCAGATTCTTGCTTCGGAACGAAATATTCGTTTGCCGGCGGTCCAAGTCAACTTGTCAGCAACCGATGCGTTTGGCCGGGAGCGCTCCGTCACTGCCGCATTGGCCCAGGCTCAGCATGTTCAATACAGATCGGTTGATCTCGAGGCTGCTCAAGGAAATCGGCGAGCCGATGCCGTTGGAACCAGCGAATCGGGTACAAAGCACTGGGTCGAGATGTATGTGCGCCATGCAGTGGACATTCAGAAAATTCAGGATCTGGAATCAAGGTCCTGGATATCTTACGAAATTTGCCTTGACGACGTACACGCTTTCACGTCGCTAGAGAAGCTACGCATTGCTGTTACAGCATCTCCCGAACGCGTGCGCTGGCTTTCATACCCGGGCATGGAGAACCTACGTGCGAACCTCGCTGGGAAGCTGCAGCGCATCCTTGACGCAGCTGAAAGACAGAAGGCCGCTGACGACGCCCAGGTTGCGCGAGCCTACGCGGCGCAGGTACGCGCAGCGCCAGCCGAACGGCTGAGCCGCCACCGACTGCAGCGCGAGCGGACACGAAGCGAAGCACGCCTGCAGCAGGCGAACCGAACCTATCGAGCGGCGGACGAGCAGGCAAAACGCGCTTACCTGAAAGCGAAACTCACCCTGCCCGAAGGACTGTCGCCGGCACTAGTCGCCGTCGACGTTCGGGGCCACGAATCCTTTGGCGTGCCCCGTGATGTTTGGCAGGCGGACGTATTTCGCAAGTGGGTGTTTGCCGACGGCCGGCGCGATATATCGCTGGAGTCCATCCTGTCCTGGATGGCGCTTAGGTACGATATCAGTTCAGTATTTGAAGCATCCCCGAAGGTCGCACTTTGGATGTACTTCAAATTCCTCGAGAAGTCTGGATTTACGCGCCATGTGGGCGGGCCATACTTTCAAGTTGTTCGCGATGTGGCGCCTTGGCTTGAGGCCGAAGTCGCTGTAAGCGGTATATGGTTCTGGTCCCCTCGTGCGTCGTCTTGTTCGCTTCAACATCTCATCGAAGCAGACGATATCGTCGGCGCAAACCTGACCACCAGCGTCCTCATGGAGCTGTTTAAGCGCTTGCGCGCCGAGCACAGTAGCAATGGCCAGCCCGATGATGCGGCGCGCACCTTGGCTCAGCGGCACAGGATCTCGCCAAACACGTTCCTAGCCATTCTCGCCGCAGCTAATGTCGCCTCTTGCCCGCTGCAGCATACCCACAAGCCACTGCTCGCTTAACTCCAAGATGCGGCTGCCAACTTCGACACAACTAACATTGGCATGGATAGGCCACGACCGGGGCGCCGAGAAAAGTTAATTGCTGAGATGATTGCTCTCTCGCCTGGTCGGCCGAGATTGCGCCGCTGGCCTACGTGGTCAGCGGCTTTTTTTTCGCTGCTGGCTGCGAACGAGTCAGGCCAATCGTCGCCTAACCCCAACAGCTTGCGCTCGAGCGCCTTGATGTTTCTGACTGTCGCCCTTCGCGGTGAAACTAACTTGCGCTCTGGGATTCCGGTGCGACGATAGCTGTTGATGAGCCAACGCCGGTCGTGACCCGGCACCCGATGGGGCTGGCTCGAAACAGATAAGACAGTCCAATGCAGAACACTACGCTTTCCCTTTTCGCTGACGATTCGGCAGAGGCCGCACGCGCCCAGGCTATTGATGAGCTGCACGCTGCTACCGCGATTTATACGGCTGAGCCAAGCGTCGATGCCCTACTTGCGTGGATCAACTGGCCGAACGGCGACGCGAGCATCGCCGACTGCAGCGCCGGCGATGGGCAGTTCCTCACCAGGGCACTGAGCAAGCTGCTCAACGCTGGCCATGTCGACGACGACAAGATTCCCCGCCTCATCATGGGATGGGAGATCCACCCGATAGCGGCGGCGCAGTCGCGGGCGCGCATCGCCGCCGTGCTGATCTCGTTCGGGCGCTCTGCTGCGCGTGCAGCCGATATCGCTGCCAAGATCGTTAGAAATCAGGACTTCCTGACTGAGGGCCCAACCGAGCCCTGTATCTCAGCCATAATCGGAAATCCACCTTATCTGCGCATGGTTTCGGTCCCTGCTTTGCTGCGCGACGAATACAGCCAGGTTGTGCCCAAGTACGCCTTCCCAGACCTGATGCTGAGCTTTCTCGATCGGTGCTCGAAGGTGCTGCGACCCGGCGGCCAGATGGGATTTATCGTAAGCGATCGCTGGTTGAGCAACGCCGGCGCTGCTGCGCTGCGTGAAGCCTTGGGCTCGCGCCTGGCCATCGAGCACATCGAGCGGGTGGACGCTTCTTCGGTGTTCTACAGGCCAAAGCAGCGCCGCGCCGGCACGCCGGCCCGCGTGCATCCCGTACTCGTGGTCTTCGGTGCGGTCGGGCGCCCTATCACGAAAGCGCCGATCTACCCAGGTATCGATCCGGCCAAGTATGCGGCGTATCCGACCTTGGATTCTATCGCTGCCGTTCGGATCGCGCCTTGGTTGGACGCCCCCGGGATCTGGGCACTTACCGAAGAACAGGCGCAGGCGAGCGGCATCCCACGCGAGTTTCTCGTTCCAGCCGTGGACACCGATGACGTCCAAGAAGAATCGCTGGGAACTCCGAAACGCTTCGTAATCAAGATCGCGGCAAATGAGACTCCGTGCGAGGCAGTCGCGGCGCATCTGCGCGGCCAAGTGGGAAGAATGTCGAAACGAGGTCTGCGTCTTTTCCAGTCAGGCAAATGGTCGCCGCCGGAGCGCTTTCACAAGTTCGATTTGTCGCAGCCATCGCTGTTGGTACCCAGGATCGCGAGAACGCCGAAAGCAATTCGACTTCCCCCAGGAATTCTGCCCCTCAATCACAATCTCTCGATCGTGAGCAGCGGGACTGCGAGTCTCAAGCTGGTCGAGCGTGCGCTGCAGAGCGACGTCGCTGCGGAATGGATGCGCGATCACGCACCTAGGCTCGAAGGCGGCTTCTACAGCTTGTGCACCACGTTGCTGCGTAAAATGCCTGTGGATTTAAACTAGGCGAGAAAGGAAGTTCAGCCAGATAAATATGAGCAATGCCCCGAAGCCGCTCCAAAGGAAAACGGCCCCGGCCACTAAGAATCTCGTGCCATGAACGTAGTTGCTATGCGTAGTGTCATGGTCGGGTGCGTGGGACGCGAACCCCATCATCGCCACAATCAAGACCGCAAGCGCCAGGGAAAAAATTGTGACGCTTATCGGTACCAAAATGAGTGCTGTCGGGAGCGCGGAAAGCTTGTCAAAAAACGCGATCACCAACGTATTCGCCCCGACCGCTAAAGTGGTCATGTGCTTGCATTGGTCATAGTAAAGCTTGGTGCGGTCGATTAAGCTCATGCTGACCGTCCGTCCTGAATTTGCTTCAATTTCATAGTGCTGGCCTCTACCGCTAAATCGGCACGCCGGCAGTGCTATAGGTCATGAATTGCTTTTGGCCGAAGTCGAATAGCTGGAGTTCGTCGAGGCGCTGCACGAGCAAGATAATGAGGCGGTGCGCCGCAGTTCCAGCGTCTGGAGCGGCCTTCTCGATCAGCTCATTGACCAACCTTGGATTGCGCGGCGCGTCGTCCACGATGACGACGTCGATCCCATCGAGAGCGAACTTCGGGTAATGGCCCATTCTGACGTCGTGTTTGGCCCCGCTGAATCCGAGCGTGGCCGGCTTTCCGAAGATGCCCCCTCTGCAATCCAAAAAAGCGGCATGCTCTTTATCGTCCTTCCGTGTGGCGAACCAGCCCTCGGCCGCCCAGGTCTTGCCCGCCCTTGCTTTGCCCACCACGCACAGCACCGGGACCACTCCGAGGCATTCTCGTACCAGTTCGTCCAGCGTGGCCACGGTCAGCAACTTCCTGGCCGAGCGTATTTCCTCATGCTTCGCCAGATCGATCATCGCTGCTTTCTACGATAATTCTTGATGAATTCGGCCAATGAGTCCTGTTTGCGAGTGCCGAACATGCCGACCATCACGGCGATGATCATGACCAGTGAGGCCACCACCATCATCACTTTGTCGGACGCTCCAAATTCCATTACGGCCCGCTCCAGGTCGGATGCATTGGCAAGCACGTCAGCGTCGAGTCGCTTGAGCAGAAAGTGTGTCAGCGTGTATCCCGTGAACGATGCAGCCAGTCGAAGCATCGCCGGATGACGCGAGACCCAGTACGAAAGCGCAATGACCGTAAGGGTACCGGCCACGATTACGGGGACTGGCGGGAAGCCCAAGTAAATTGCTGCCATCATTACAGCGACGATTAGATATGCCATTTCGACTCCACTCTAGTTATTGCTTGCCACGCGCAGCACGCGTCGTTCGGTGTGTTTGCCAGCACGGCAGTTCAGAATGAAGGCACCAGCGCGTTCCGGTGTCCACGTGAAGTTTGCGACGCGATCGCGGATGGAAACGACCGGCTGGGTCGCCACCCCCTCAATGTCGCAAGCGATTGCGTCCGCGGGGATCCCGGCTGCAGCCACGGCGATAGCAGCGTTCTGGCCAGCGCGCATCGGCTGCGTAGCTCCTGTGACGGACATGGGCCTTTGTGCCGGCGGCAGGAGGGCTGGCGTCTCAACGCCCTCTCCTTCGGCGCCGAGCGCATCGATCTTTCCCTGAATCCAGTTGCGATCCGCTGCCGATAGGTCGTGCTGGCTTAAGAGTGCGATGAGCACGGCCGTGCCGACCCAGCCGGGGCCGGAGCTCTCGCGTTCACGGATGATCTGCGTGAGACGAGGGGAAGGTGGTGTGCCGGCCGATAGGAGGGAACGCCTAGTCAGAACCGAGGACCGGGCGCCGAGCTGGCCATATGGGCGTGAAGCGGCTGGCCGAGCGCTGGACCGGTTACCTGCGCTGGATCCAGTCGAGCCGGCGCGGCGCACGGACGTGCTCGTAGTGGCCCGACTCCCAGCGCCAGTACCAAGCGAGGCGGTGCCGCGCGTTGATGCTGACGATGATGCGCGACTACCTCCCGACGAGCTGCTGCCAGGACCGGCATTTGACTCGGTGGCGAATAGAGCCAGCACTGCCACTAGTGTGAAAACATAGGATGAGCGCATTTACCCTCCGGTGGTGAGCTCGATTACCGAAACGTCTTGAGCGGCCTGCTGCGCCTGCTTGATTGCCTCGGGACTTAATCCTTCCTGTAGCGTGTTCAGGTCCGCCTGCGAATCGCGTTCGCACTTTCCAGTGCAACGAAGTGACCAGAGATAAGCGTTTCGAAGATCGTTGTTTGAGATGTATAGCCTGCTTGCGAGAGTCGCGGCGTCCGAGTCGCCAGCGGCCCAGGCACGAGCGAATAAGTTCGCAGCCCGCGTGGTGTCCCTGACTGCATGCTTCCCAATCATCACCAGTACGCCGGCGTGGCTCAGTAGCATGCCTTCATCTGGTGTGGCGCCAGGCAATCGCTCGGCGTAAGCCAGGAACTTCGACGCACTCTCTGGCTGTTTCTTCACCTGCTCGATCGACGAAGCGGAGTTCCCGTACACAGGGCTGTAGAGTATAGAAAATACCTTTGGATTTCCCTGCTTGATAGCAGCTGTCAGGTACTTTACTTCATCCTCCCCTGCCTTGACCCACAGGCGATTACCGTCGCAATTCCCGCTCTCGCATAGCTTCGATTTAACCGCTTGCACCGTCTGGTATGCTTGGAACGGGTCTTTCTGACTCGCGGCCACGGCGAGTTCTGTCGAAAGCATATCCTCTCTTTCTGCCTGCTCCGCAGGTTCGCAGCCTGCGAGCACCAGCGAAACAGCAACTGCGAGGGTGATCTTCTTCATGTGCATTGAACATTCCTTCTATCGTCTCGCACCAAGTTATACGCCCGGGAATTGAGGTGCGTTAATCGCACCATAGTAACATGCTCGTGTGTAACTTTTACAGCGAGAGGCTCCTGTTTAGGCGATCGTTTCAACTTTCCGAAACTAGACTTGCGCCGCCTGGAACGCCTGTTACGCTGCCCAAGGAATTTCCTGTCTGCCGCTTCCTGGTGGCAGAGGAAAGTCAAACTTCCACACGGAGACGAATATGAATGACGCATCGAGCACCTTCTTCACCGAAGTCCAAGGCTATCTCAATGAGATGAACCAGTCGCCTACCCTCACCGCCGACGAGCGTGATATTGTTGACGACTACGCAACTCAAGAGTTCAGCGCGAAAGCATGCGCAGATCACATCGCGCAAGAGCGTCTCTGATCGGCAGGACATGCAGCTAACGTCAGGATAGGATAGGACATGGAGCATTCGATCGCCCTCTTGCGGGAGGCTTATTTGCAGCGACTGGGAGACGACAATTTCCACGATCTGCATATCCAGGACCGGCCAGCCTCAATCCATCAATTTGTCGATTCGCTAACCATGGGCAACTTGGCGATGCGTCATTTCGGTTTAAGCGATGCAGCGCGTTTTCCAGACCTTACAGACTTGAACATGACGTTCGCCGAGTTCATGCTTCTGTCAATCCAGGTCGAGAACACTCCGTTGCCGCTTTCGAAGTTGTTTCAGGAGTACTTTTGCAAACCCGTTGGCGCTGGGCTGGTGTTCGAAGTAGCGAAAGAAAGCCTGAACACGGCACCAGCGAAGGCAGCTCTCGCCGAAGTTGGAGTCGGGACGTGGGGAGAGTGGGCGAGCGCGATCGTGCGTACGAGCCACCTCGACCGACTGGCGAAGGAGCTTGCCGAGATAACCAAGACGGATTTGGCCGATAGGACGCTGCTTTCGTTCTTCATCCGGTCGCCGATCGCCGGGAAGTTTTCGATGTGGGGACCGTGGGCCACTACCGGGGCAGGCCGCAAGCTACCGACGCGCGTGATCGAGTGCGACGGATATTCCGTGTCGGTAGAGGTCGCCCGATATGAGGACGTGGAATGCGATGTCCTTGCTTATGAGTGGGAAGCGACTTTAACCGTAGCTGGCGCCAGCCAGCCGGATGCGGCCGCGGTCGGCATGGTCTATGTCTTTGAGCGGGAGGACGGGGTAGCGGTTGGTGGACTGGAGGATCTGGTCATTGCTGCCGACGCCATGGCCGATAGCGATGTCATACAGGCGAAGGCATTCATCACACAGTACGATGACGCTGCCGATGTGATTGAGACGAATGACTTGTGCTTCGTTTGGCTTTGGGATCGCAGAGGCGGCGCAGCAAAGGGCCTCGGGGCAAAGTGCTTGGCCGCTGCACTTCAGGACCTGCGGCGCCGCTTCAAAAAAGTTCGCACTGTCGTGTTCGACGCGCGGCCAGGCCAGTTCTCGAATTGGACGTCGGCCGTCGATCCACCGATGGTAGCTGTCGAGAAGCAAACCGCTGTTGAGAACCTGGTCGGCTATATCCGCAGCCTCGATCTCAACTTCGACGTAAGGACAATCTTCGCCCGATCGGACGATTCACAACGCGAGGCTGTGGTTGCTTATAGCCAGGCGATGGATAAGCGCAGCCGGGGCCAAAACGACCGGGAAAGTGGGGACCCGGATTCCTCAGAAGTTGAAAACGATCTCAACTTGGACGTGTGGGAAAGCGAGATTTCCAACCTGCTTCGGCTGGCCGGGTTAGGCGAGCTGGCAGACGATTTGGACGACGGCGACGCTTCTGACGACATAATCACAGCGGCTGTGAAGCACATTATTTTCGACTCAAGTGTCCACTATCTGCGCCCTTCAAGTTCTGGAGACTTCTCTCCGGCGTTGATCGGAATGCTGGAAGAAGTGCCACACGAGCAAGCACACGAAGAAATTAGGGGCATGGATGAGTTCTGCCAAGAGCTCCCCGACAATATGCTTGTAAGGGCTGTTTACTGGCTCGATGATTATGCAGTCTGTACCGTTGAGGCGGACACGCCTTTCGGCGCATTGACCGAGTATTTCACGCTCGTGCGAAAGCCCCGTGCTATCAATGTAGAAAACTTCTTCCGCAATATCAGTTGAGTGTTCGGCAGACAGTCTGCCCCGCGCTTCATTACCGAGGTACCCATCGGTCGCGGGCTAAAGCACTGAGAGTGCTGCTGCGCTATGCTCGCGGCCGCCAGGACCGAATAATCGCAGACCAATCTAGACCTTTGCCTCGTCCAAGCTTTTCCCCGATTCAATCCAGTCTTTCACCCATGCCGGCTGACGACCTCGGCCACTCCACTGATGGGTTGGCTCGTCTGGATGGCGATACTTGACCGGCAAAGCGCCAGATTCTGATTTCCGCGGGGCTTTGCCAGATAGGAGCTCGTCGACAGAGATGCCGGCACCTCGAGCGATATGGAGGATCTGTTCACGAGCTTGGCTGATGCTAAGGAAGTGCCGCTTTTTTAATTCTTCAACAACCTGGGCTTCAAGGGTGCGCAGTTGAGACAGCGAATAATTGGATAATTTTTGCATGATGGTCTTTGAAAGATGAAATAAGAATACCGCGATCATACGCGATATATGAAGTCACTTCTCGCCCGACTACATGCGAGGAAAAGGTAAGATTCGGTCCGGAAACTTGGGACGGGATTACTAACAAAGCAAGACTCTAGCCGCAATCGTTCTAATGCAACATTGCTATGATTGGCCGGCTTCGAATAGCGCAGGCGAAAAAAAACCCCATTCCAATACAGCGGAATGGGGATCGTGTTTCTGCCAAAGTTACTTGGCGATTGTGAGAGGATCGATCGACAAGAATTCAGTTCCGGCTTTCGGGAAAATCCCAGGCAAAGCCATACCCAGCATCGAGGCCGCGCTGTTGCATTGGCCAAGCAGCGCCAGCGGTGTGACGGCTGAGGGAGTGGTCGAGACCAAATCGATTTCGTTGGAGGTCAGTTCGCGCATGGTAGCGCTCCTTATTGAGGTTTCAGGTGAGGTTTTTCAGGGAGCCGAAGACATTGGCCCGGTATCTGTCACGCAGTTTGTGGCGTGGCCAAGACATTCTTGACGAAGGGCGCTAGCAGCCGGAGCGCCAGGTCGACCATCGTGTCGTAGTCAGCGGCCTTCATCGCCGCAGCGGTGGCGCCGTCGATCTTGGTAATGCTTGCCATCGTGTCGAGCAGCGCGGTTTTCGCCAGGCGCGTGATGTTCTCAGCGACCAGCAGCGGGCAGTGGTCATCCGTCTCTGCCGGCAGATTCGCGGTGATGCGTTCTTCGTTGCAGCGCTTGCGATACAGGCCAAAATCGTCCGCGTCCATCACCCAGGCGTATTTCGGATCGGTAACGCGATCTGGCACGCCGGGAGCGTTGGTGCTCGTCAAAGCGGGATCGGAAAGCCACTCGCGCTCACTGAGGATCTTCTTCTGGTACATCGCGACGATGGGGCGAGTTGTGCCTTCAATCTCCATGGCCAGGAACACGTTCTCTGCCGCTGCGATCATCTCGAGCGTTGGCTTGAACGGTGGTCGGGCCGGGTTTGCGGAATGGGTCATGTGATGCTCCAGTAGTTGTATGCGCCGTTCGATATCGATGATACCGTCGGGGTGCGGTTAAATGCCGAAAGTCGGCGGGGATAACCGGTTGTGAAGCTGTTCGGTGCGCGCGCACGAAAAAGCCGGAGACTGGAGGGGAAACCGGCACCCTGAGAATCAGGGTTGCCGGAGTTAGTTGTAGAGGAAAGTGCTTGGGAGCCGAGTGCTGGCTGAGATACGAGAAAAAGCGTTGCTCATCCAAGACGACATTTCAGCCGTCCTTCGATCCATTGAGTTCGATACCCCGGTCCTATGCGCCTTTACACGGGCAGAGAAATCCCAGGCCATCGAATCAGAACTGGCAATGAAATCCATTTTCGGAATCTCGTTCAAGGCCTGATTTTTCACACCAAATAGATGAGCTCTAGACTCCTTCGGAAAGTTGCGGCCCAAGGTATCCATAATCGCGTAGAGGCCTTCGTCAGGGTGCAGCAGATCGCGCCTACACATGCTTCCTACCCCGATGAGCGAAGGTGCCTTATCAAGCCACCCTTCCCACCGGCCCCAAACCTGATTCAATAGGTCGAGAGAGAGCATGTAGTCGCTGGTGTTTCGGCCCTGCAGCACTGGCACTGGTGGTCGAAGCAGATTCGCCACGACCGTTGAGTTGCAAGTACGGCTGAGTTCGTTCTGCCATGCATAGATGATGCGCAGGGCACCTTCTAAAAGCGTGGCGGTTGCACGGATGCGATATTCGATCGCCTCGCGGTTGTTAGCGACGGCCTGCTCGACGCACAAATCAGATTGGCTGTACCAGGAGCATCCAGATAGGTTTGCAAACTCCAGATACGCCTCGAAGCTCCAGGGGAATATGCCTGCGATCCCCTCTTGCTTGCCGTATCGCTGAAAATTCAGCAGCCCGGTGTAGCCAGCACTGTCAAGCGCGAAGTCAACGTCGGTCAGGTCAGTGGCCTCTGGCATGTGGAATTTGCGAGCAGATTTCGACCAGAAAGCTGACGCCGAGACCATGCAGGCGAAGTCCTCGTTGAAGGCGTGTGCGGCTAGGCGCCCTCCCGAATGAGGAATGCCGACACGCATTAGGAACCCATCATCAAGGTGGGCATTGTTTTGCCGCGTGGGCAGTTCGTTTAGTGCTTCGTTGTACATGCGATGCTCCTTTGTCACGCCGGCACGTAGGCCCGCACATGTTCCAGGACCTCGCTATAGTCATGCGCGAAGTGATCGCCTTCGTGGGCGTCCTCGCCGGCGAAGCCTTTCGGCGGCCAGACGTTGAACCCACCATCTTTCAAGCGCTTGATCTCTACACCGTGCGCTGCGGCCAGCTTCTTTGCTTCTTCCCGCGCCTTTCGGTGCGGATCGGCCTTTCGCGGCGCAGATGCGCGCGTAAGCTGGACGAGCATTGCGCCAAGGGTTTTTGCCATATTGTTTTCCAGGAGGGCGCGACCCTTGCAGGCCGCGGTGGTTTTGAAGGCACCCGAAAGGTGCAGGAGATTTAGGCGAAGCTGGCGATATCGATGTTGCCGGCCTCGATTTGTGCGTCGAGAAAGGCTTCGACAGTTTCCGGCGTGAGCGCGTTAGCTTCGGCGCGCAGCGTGTGCCCAGGTGGGAACTCGATGGCGCAAAGGTTGTTCATGCCGACACGGATGCCGCCCGTGCTTGTGCGAGCCGCGAAGAAGGTACCGTTGTCGAAATTGAAGGTCGTTGTGATGGACATAGTTTTCATGTGAGGGGACGCGCAGCAAGCTACGCGTCGGGGTTTGCAGGTTTAGAAAAGGCCGAGCTGGTGAGGTTGGTCGACCTCGCAGACGCCGTGCAGCGCTGCGCTGTCGGCGTCCGGCGCCAGCGTCCAGGTCACCTGTTCGGACTCGAGCGTAGAAAGGATGTATTCCTCGCTCCGCTCACGCACGATGCCGAAGGTGGTTTCGTAGGTTTCAGGGACATGCTCGACCGATGGGAACATGCCGAGCTTCACAGCGAGCTTCTTCGCGTTCTCCACGTAGTAGCTGTGCTCGCCTTTCGCTGGAGTGACAGCGATGATCGTGCTGTCAGGCAGTTCGGGCGCCGCGTTGCAGGTGTCTCGAAATTCCCGGATGAGCTTGTAGACGCTAAAGGATCGTTGCAACTCGATCGGCAAAGCAACGTTGCGGATGTATTGGCCAACTGCGCTGTAGCGCCACCCCATATGCTCGAGAGCCCCACCGTTGATGCTTACGACGACATTCTCATTGTCGACTGCGTATACGACGGCTGTAGGCATATCCACGTCACGTTTGGCGATCGCCGGTGCCAGCGTTTCGTCGGCGTAGCCGAGCCCATGCTTGCCCCTTATCACCTTCCACAAGGAAAGCTCGGTGTCCACGCCATAGAGGCTCAGCACTACGTCCGGGTCCCTGTGGAGACTCACCGTAACAGAGCTGCCGCTTTTTAGCGCGTCAGCTAGGTCAGGTCGACCGATACGCTCCAGGGTTGCAAGGGCCGTGTCGACATGCTTGTCAGGGATCGGGGCATATAACGAATCCCCTCCCAGTTTTAAAGTAATTTCCTGATCGTCCATCTGGAATGGCTCGCTAAAACACAGCCGCCAGCTCTTGAGGTACGTTTCAGGCTTCGTGTGCCCGCTGCGGATTTGTAAGCCACCGCCTTCACAAGCGGCCGCCGATCCATAGACCACCTTCATCACCTGCTCGAAGGTCCCGATCGCGCGAGGACTCCAGCTAGGAGTATGTGGATAAACGTTTTTTTCGAAGGTCTCTTCAAAGGCCAAATAGATGACTTCGCCAGTTTTCGGGTGACGGAAAGCAGCGACGGTCTTGCCAGTTACGATTGTTGCGCCCATGAGAATTGCTCCAGGATGATGTGCGCCGGCGCGAGGCCGGGCTTGTAGTTGAAGTTGAAATTGCGGCCCATGTAAGGCGCGCATTTGCGATGCCGATAGTCGGCGGGAGAAATGCTTGAGCGGCTTGCTCATCCAATCCAGAGGGTTGGAGGAACAGCGTGCGGCGCAGAAAACGCCATTGGAGGGACGCGCCCTGCCCGGCCCTGCAGAAGCAGGGGCCGGGCAGGGGAATTTAGAACAGCGGCACCGTGGCGATGTCGACCGGGGCTGCTACTTTTTTCGGTGCTGGCGCTTGTATCTGGCTTGCCTCGATGCGGGACGCTGCGAACGTTGCGGTGAAGCGGCCGCGGGCACCGCGAAGCGTGCCGTCGACGAGCGACAGGAACCCGCTGTCAGAGATCGACTGGATCCGGAAGGTCATCTTCGATGTCTTGCCGTTGTGCTGCAGTTGGACATCACGCAGCGTATGACCAGGTTTCAGTTTCAGTTCCCGGAGCCGCGCGAAGTTGCGCAGAATCTCGCGCTCCTTCTCGGCATGCTTTCGGGCCAAGAAGGCTTCGTACGAAAGCACGCACTCTTGAATCTCGCGAGCCGTCGGTTTCGGACCAGTGCTGCGCATCGTTTTGCAATCGCTAACGTGGCCGCCACCTGCATGGATGCGAATGTGCCAGCGGTCGTCGGCTCGCAAGAGCGCGATCGAACCACGCGGCGCCAGCTTCAATCCCAGGCGAGCTTCTTCGAATGCTTGCCAAGACGGTTGCTCCTTGCGCGGGAGATGACTGTGCGCAGGGTTGGCCACTTCGTCGTACACGATCCCGACGCCGGCGCCGATCCGGGGATCAGCCAGCGCTGCGATGTAGCCCGAGCCGAAGCTGTCTTGGTAGTAGGTGGCATGGCCATGGTCTTCTTCGTGGAGCTCGAGCAGCTGGTGAGCAACGGCCAGGCCATCGAGCCACATGCCGTTGAGCTCGTTGTCGAGGTAGTCGTAGCCGTGCGCCCGCCGCATGGTCGCCGGAAGTTCAGTAGGCTCGTTGATCGGCCAGGCGGTCGACGTCGGGACCTTCTTGATCGTCCAATGGCTGGAGTTGAATGCGACGAGAGCGTGCCCCTCCATGCCGAAGCTAGCGTGGGCAACGCAGTAGCGAACATCACGGTGTTCAAAAAGACGCACCGGTTTAGTGACCGCTGTCGTGGCGCTGCTCAAATCCGATTGTTCAACCTCCTTGACGCTATCCCAGTCACTATCACTGTCACCGTCCAGGCCCAGGTGGAGCATGAGCGCAGCTTTTTGGTTGTTGATCGCCAGGATATCAAAAGGCTTTTCGTTTTTCATGTTTCTCTTTCCGTGCGGCTGGGCCGCAAAAGTGAAAACGCCGAGACTTGCTCGGCGTGGTGGTGTTTCGGGTGGTGGTGCGCTATTCCTTGAAGTCGATCAGCGCGTTCTGGTAGTAGGTGCCGATCAGCGTCGTGTCGTCGTCGCCGGCGTACACGTAGAACAGACATTCATTGCGGCGGTAGAAGGCGTTGAAGGCACCAGTGAAAAATTTGATGCGCACACGTTCAGTCGGTAATCCGTTTTGAATTGCATGTGCACGTTCGCTGAAACGGGCACTACGCAAAGCGCGCACCTGATTCTGGGAGAAGGCTTGTATTGTCATCATTTCCTCGTTATGGGTGGCGCCCGCACGGGCAGCAATTTTCGGGAATTCCGGTAAGACTACACTCGCCTTCTTGGGTTTCGTACTGCTCGAAATCTGGATCGAAGCCCCGCTCCTTAAGGACTTTCAAAACATCTTCTTTTTCGGATGCAGGTGCTTGATCAAGAATGTGTGCGTAAGCGGCTTGAACCCGCTCACCGTAGAGAACATCGGAGAGGCCGCAGCCTCGTGCAGCTTCGGCTTCGGCTTGGTTGATGTTCGATTGCAGCAGGTCGTGATTGGTCATGAGATGCTCGTAGAAAGTTAGTTTTAGAAGAAAGCGAACGCTGCTTGCGCGTACTGCTGTTTTGGTTTCGGTTGGATGCGTGCCACGATGGCCAGGGCCGGCGCTACGGGCTCAAGATCGACGTCCAGCGCCAGCGCGGAGGCCGGAGTTGGAAGAGCGGCCTTGATGCGTGCTGGCGCTTCTATAGGCCAGTCATGAGGCTTCTGGAAGACGATCGATACGGTTTGCGCTGCAGTGCCGCTTTCCTTGAAGGCGTCCTTGTCATTGACCAGGATTTTTGCGCCCATCGAATCGAGGAAGGCGCGGAACTGTGTGGTCTTGCTGTTGGTCCGGAAGGTAACGCCGATCGACATGATCGCCGCCATGGTTCCACCAGGTTCCACGAATCGGAAACCGGCCAAGACATGCGAGATGTCGGCTTGCTTCTCAAAAGGTGGGTTGCAGATAACGTGCGAAAAAAGCCGCGTTGGTTCGACGGTAAGGAAGTCGGCCTGCTCGACTTGGAAGCCGAGGCTCCGCAGTACGTCGCAGTTTTTCTGCTGGATTTCGTAGCAGGTGACGTTGCCGTTCCCTACCACTTCGGCGCAGATGTTGGCTATGCCGCCAATGCCTGCCTGTGGCTCTAGGACGGTATCCCCTGGTCGCAGACCGGCCAGCTTCACAAGCTCCCGGGCCAGCGGCGCCGGCGTCGGGAAGAAGCCAAATTTCTCAGGCTTGTCCAGCTTGCCCGTCTCCAGGTAGTTGGCGATCACCTCTTCCGGATCACAGCCGGCGAACACATGCGCGCCCGCTTTCTTATTCCACTTGCCGCCGAGGGCTTCCAGGATTTTGTTGACCTTGGCATAGTCGGCGCGATCGAGCTGCGCCGAGAGTTTGGCCGAGGTGCCTGAGACCGCCATAGAAGTCAGGCTGTCACGTATTACATCGGGGATCGGCTCCGGCTCGCGGCCTTCGTTGAAGTCGTCGGCTATTTCAGCGAAATTCACTTCGCCTAGCGCCCACTCGTCCAGCTGGACATTCGCGGTCAGAAAAACGGCCTTTGCATCTGCGGCCGTCACAGTGCCGTCGACACGGCGGCGCGCATCGATCATGGCATGCACCTTGGTGCAGTTGCCCATCGTGAGCGACGCGCTGTACGTGGCCGAAATACCGTAGTGCTCCGAGCGTGGAAACTGGATGGCCAGTAGCTCGGCTTCGTTAAATTGCATAGTGTCTCCCGTAAGGTAGCTCGCCGCAGTGGCGAGCGTGGGTAGTTGCAGACTGGATTGCTTGTGAAGTTCGTGCAGCAGGACGCAGCACGGTGATGTTTGCCAAGAGAGGCGGAAAAAGACTTGAGCGTGGTGCTCATCGCTAGAGGTTAGCGAAAAGCAGTGCGGGAGTGGTGAGGGGGTGGTCGGCGCTTGGGGTCAAGCGCCTCCCGGGTACATCAGTTCAGTGTTTGCTTCACGTAGAGTTCGGGCGTGCTGCTCTCCAAAATGCGAGAGTAGGCCTCGGTATAGATACGCTCGATACGTTCACGATTACCAGGCATGTGAAGCTCGATCGAGCGGTCCATGCGTTCAAGCCAACGTACGTCGACCTGATTGACTCCGACGTTGATCATCCACTGGAGTTGGTTCGGAGCGGTAGAAGTGTTCATACAATTATTTTCCTCAAAAGGTAGATGGACGGGTTGTCCCTAATGCGGTCTTGTGAAAAACCGCATGAGAGACAACCCGCCCCAGAAGGGAAAGGTCGTCAGAACTTAGCTACCGTTTCAGAGCCGCACACCCAAACGACTGAGCGCCTGGCCGACTTTAGCAGCCTGCATGCAGGCTGCTGCGGTTGGTAGGTCTTGCTCCGGTATCTTGGCGACCCGGGCAAGCGTGCTGCTTTTGTTCGCCGAGAAAAACTCGGTCGTTGCTGGGATGGCAAAAAGCCTGCTGAAATCAAAACGCGTATCGCTATTCATCACCATGCTGCGATCATTCGCGCAGAGGACGATGAAGTCGGTACCGCTTTTCGATTCCTTACTAGCTTGCATTCGGGTTGTGCCGTAGGCGACAACCCAGTGCGTGAGGCCGTTGATGACTGTTTCGCCCAAAAAAATAACCGGTCGAAACTTCGGACCGGCTACGTTAGGCTTGTCATCAAATGGCACCCAGGCTCTAAGAATGTCCCCCATCGCGAGGGTCGGATTCTGCATTTTCATGTTGGTTTCCCTTACCCTCGAGAAGCTTTTTGAAAGCGTCGGCGAGTGTTTGTTGAGGTTGGTTTGCATGTGCATCTGCGGTGTGCTGACGCTGGACCAGAAGGTTGATCTGCTCTGGTGTAAGCGAGGGCGAATCCAGATCGAGATCTGGAATCACTGCCTGCGCCCACATGGTCATCGCGCGGATGATCAAGGCTTCGGGAGTTACGTTGTAGCTGGCAGCGAGCAGGCGCAGCGTTTCGGCAGAAATGCCGAACGCGCTGTTGTGTTCGTCCAGTTCGATTTTGAAAGTGTTGGCATCCACGGAAGTAGACCCCAGCTGATTTTGTTGTTTGCCTTCGGTCATGAAGTTCCTAGTTATTGATTGTCTGCGTTCTGTCGGGTCGCTTGGCCGTGGTCGATTGCTCGACACACCAGATGATTTGGCGGCCTGTGAGACTGGCTTGTGAGACGAGCGAAACTGTCTGTCCAACCCGGTCGTCGCTTTTCAGGTTGATGATACCAATGCAGCGATCACCCAAGAAAATTCTATCCCGGCGTGACCAGGTCAAATTCGGTTTGTAGATTCGATCGCCGACCTTGAGGGTGGGCGCCGGTGCTTGCGTTGTCATGTGAAGCTCCAGATAAGTCCCGCAGGGCGGTCAGAAATGGATTTAGGCGAGACGCCTTCTCAATGTGTTCGACATTGAGAAAGCCCTACGGCTTTCAAGGGGTCAGCAGGTCTCGAGCTGGGTGTCGAGGTACCTGCCGATCTGCGCTGCCAGGACAACCGCAGCTGCGTTGGAGTGTTCGGGATCAAAGCCCGGCAGCGTCAGCACGAGCGTGCCAGCTTCGCCGAAGCAATGGTTGCGCAGCCAGAGGTGATCGCTGTCGATGCGCCAGGCGCCAACAACTTCCAGTCGTGCTCCACTAAGTGGGATCGAGAGGGTCGTGGCGTCGATGACGTTGAATGGCACAACGATGGACCGAACTTCGACCATCTTTGTTTCGCAGCGGATCTCCAGCCGGTCGTCTTCACCAGCCCTGTTCCAACCGATTAAATAATTGGGACCGGCCGAGGTACTAAGGCGCTCGATGATCTGTTCGTGGATCTCGCTGTTGATCCGTGTAATCAGGTTCGACAATTCGGAAGGGTAAAGCGTTGTATTCATGGTTCTCTCCTTTGCCAATTCTGGCTGTTAAAGCCGGAGATGAAGCTTGCCGATGCTGACGGGCATCGGGCAGCCGGACGCTGGAATGCCGGTGCCAACAGAATAGGTGGCGTGCCATAACGACACGCCACTATTCGCGCGATCATTGCGCGTACACCAGGGGCAGGCTTGGCGACATACTCACAGTGAGCAGTGCGTCGTAGGCCGCTTCCTGAATCTCTTTGATCCGTGCATGCACCGATGCGATTCGATGGTCGCCGTAGGCGGCCATCGAACGCAAATACTGCACGTCCTCTGGAGGGATGCCAACTTCGGTCATCCAGCACAACGACTCTTCATTGGTAGGCGTAGTCAACATCACATGCTCCTGAAAAAAGGTCTGGACAAGCCGTCCCAATTGCAGCCGCGGGAGCAGACGCAAGTGGGGCGGCTTGTCCTGATCAGGACAAGCAAATATTGATACGAAATTGCAAAAGCAGCCTTTGAACACAAGGCTCAAAAGCAGTTCGACCCAGCTGCCGGAAGCAGTGGAGGATTGCGCTCAAATTGCAGTATATGATTCAGATGAGTTCCGCGAAGCGGAGAGAAAATCATCTAGCTTTAAAAAGCTCACGGTTGTGGGGCAATCGTGAACTAGATCCCGGTTGCGGGTTTAGCAATGCCGGAAACCGGCCACGTCGAAATTCGACACCAAATAGTACCACGACTTTGATGGCGCAAGACAACTTGCATTCCTAAAAGCAACGGATAGGCTGTCACTTCATGCTTACTCTGCCCCGGCATCTAGCGCCAGCAGGAAAAGTTAGTTTTTATCGGTAGCATTTAAAGCGGGATGGTTGCCGCACGGAATTAAGCTCCCACGTATGGAACCTTTGCAGACTCCCTCATCCGACCTCACCCTTCTCGACGACGGCAAGGTCCTTACGGCAGATGGCCTGATCATCAAGAACATCGATGCTATCGAGATCATCAACGTCCGCCTCGAAAATCGCGCGGAATACTTGTTCTATTCTTGGCAGGCTTGCCGCATCGTACGCCGCGATTTCAATTTCGTTGGCGCCAAGCTGTTCCACCGGGAGCGCCGCAAGGGCGGCCGCGAACAAGTAAATGGCCTCGTGCACGAAGTCCGGCTGCAGGCTGAAATGCTGCTGATGGAATGCCAAGAGTTCGACGACGCGCCCAAATCTGAAGGCCGGCTAGTCCCCCTGCGGCTTGTCTCCCCGAGCGCCGCAAGTCTTTTCAGGGCATTCCAGATGGCCGATACAGCGTTTGCCAAGCTCAACCATGCGGTCGATAACCGCAAGCTCGCTGGGAACCTGGTGCATTCGTATACGCATCCGTTTGAAGCTGCATGGTCTGACCTGAAGATGTATTGCTCCACTCGGAACCAGCAAGAGAAATCGGCGCACGAGATGGCTCAGGCTGAAGGAATCGCATGATGGATGGGCAGGTTCAGGCTGGCGCAATTCATACAACCCAAGAACTCGGCAAGACGGGTAATCCCCTGGTCATCAAAGGTGTTGAGCGAATCGAGTCGATTGTCCTGCAGCGCCAGGATATCCGGCTCGACGCCGAGCTGCGTACGCACGTGATCAGCCGCGTAATGCGGCGCGACTTTAACTTGACTAGCGTAAAGCTGTTTTGGTACACGAAGGGCTATCACCGGCGCCGATCGGCACGACGCATGCTCCTGGACTTACAAGCTGAGGCTGATCGGCTGGAAGACCTCGCCCGCCCATATGAAATGCCCAGCAGCGCTCCGGCTGCCACCTGCTCGATGCGGATCATTTCCGATGAAGCACAGTTACTTTTCGATGCGCTGATTTTGGCCGACCGTTCGTTGCACAAGCTAATGCACAGCCCACTTGCGGAGGTCGCAGAGGACAACATGGGGCCGTTCCTGCGCTCCTTCACGGTACTGCGCAAGGAAGTTTTCGGATTCTTCGATAATCCCGCCCAACGCGCAGACACGCAAGAAATAGTCGGGAATTGATGAGTATCTAGCTCTTGTGTGTCCGAGCACCTTCCTGCCTGTCGGATCGATGGACACGGTGTCCATTATCATACCGGTGTAAGTCACTGATAACTCAGCGAATGTCGAATTCGTTCTGCTAAATCGATGTCGCATTTATCCGATCAATCGACTTCTCAGCGGCTTGCGAAACACTGACCCCACTGTAAGCTACTCATATATAAATTCAGGAGCATCATTTCATGAATAACTTGGAACAGCTGGAAGCCCCGTTCGAAACTAAGATCAGCCCCGGCGTCCTCAAGGAAGCCATGAAGGAGGCCGGCGCATCCTCAGGTGATCTGTGGAAGCTTCCTTTCGACCAATTACGCATCATCGATGGCTTCAACCTGCGTGTCCACAACGCTCAGTACGCTGCCAAGATCGAGGAATATGCCGAGACCTTGTTCCACGAAGGATGGTTCGCGCACAAGCCAATGTCTGGACTTGTTCAGCGCGACGAAGCAAGTGGCAAGAATCAGGTGTTCATTTTCGATGGACACACACGATTGCTGTCCATTCCGATCGCGAATGAGCGACTCGCTGCTGCTGGCCGGCCGCTGATTTCCGAGGTAACCGTCATCGCGGTCCCTTCAAAGAAGAATAGTAAGGAACCGGTGAGCATGGCCGACCTGACCGTGGCCATGGTTCAAGGGAACAAGAGCAATCCGCACTCTGCGTACGAGTACGCGATTGCGTGCAAGCGCCTTGCAGATGATGGTGCACCGACAGGCGAGATCGCCCGGCGTTTGGGGCTTTCTGGCGAGTGGGTTAAAAGTCTTCTGCTGCTGATGGCCGCACCAAAGGAACTGCGCGCACGTGTTGCCAATGACGCCTTGACCGTTACCCTCGCTGTGCAACTGTTGAAAGAGCATGGCGGCGACGAGGCTGCTGAGATTGTGGAGGACGCGGCCACCGAGAAAGAAGCACAGGGTTTGCCAGTCAAACTGACCCGTAAGAACATCAAGCCCAACAGCCCATTCACCAAGGCAGTTAAGCGTTCGGCGCCGGCGATGTATACCACACTGGAGAGTGTCAAAAAGGACCCAGCGTTCGCCAAGCTCAATGCGGCCACCCGCGAGAAGCTGCTGGAAATCATGGCCACGCTGGACGAAGCCAAGGATCAGGGTGTGGTCGACCATTCGACGCAGGCCACCATCTTCGATGTGGTCGCGGCTGAGGCGCGGGAAAGAAGCGCTGCCTAATTTTTAACACGCCCGATCAAACGACGGCCCTTACCTATGAAAAGGAAGGGCCTTTTTTAATGTTTATCCACAGAAACTGTGGAGAAGTGCGACACATTAGCCTACCCAAGTCCGTACCTTGCCGCGGTCCAAGTGGGTAAATTTTTTGGATGGATAGTACCCCACCCCTCCTCCGGCCAGGTAGCGGCCAAACCTGCTCAACGCTTCTGCGCTGACGCCCTCAATGCGCAAGTCCAACGCCTGCGCCTTGCAGTGCAGACTGTTGCGAACCCCGCCCTCATTCGCATTCGTGTATGGGTTCCTGTAACCACTGTTGATGATCAGGGGTTTGTCGATGCCGTTGGCACGCAGCCACCCGTAGACACCTCTGGCAATATCCAGCGTCACCAGGTCGAACTGGACCGCTTGTCCGGCTTGCACGTCTCGCAGGATGCGGCAAATCTCAATGTACCCTTCTGGAATGATCTTTCCATCCGCCCAGTACACGACGCGCACCTGCTCGTCACGCGGCTGACCTTTTCCGGCAGGCCGATAGAGCCACAGTTCACGCGGGAGCGACCAGAAGTCAGGCGTTTGCCCGAACGCTGGCGCTGTGATGCACGCGGCAGCGCCGGCGAGCTTCTGAAGGAAGCGACGTCGCTCAGGCAATAGGATGTCGGACTCGCCGGCGACTGGAAGAAGGTTCATGCCGTCCCGCATTTCTTCAACACTTTCGCAGCAGCGTCCTTTTCAGCCAGCTTGCGGTTCGCCCCCTTGCCCGTGGTGACGATGTTGAGCGTGGGCACGCTGCACTGTACCTCGAAGGTCCTGGCGCCGGGCTCTCCTTGGCTCACAACCGAATAGGTCGGCACTGGAATTCCGCGTGCTTGCAGGTGCTCTTGGAGCGCTGTTTTAGCATCCTTACCGAGATTCGCTTCACCGCGCTCGAGCAGGATAAGCATATGGTGGATGATGACCGCTTTGGCCGCCTCATGGCCCGCGTCGAGCTGCACCGCAGCGAACAGCGCCTCGAGCGCGTCTGACAGGATCGAATCCTTGGATTTCTCCACGCGGTAGGCCTGATCGACCTCCAACACTGGCGCCACCCCGATGCGGTTCGCAATCTTAACTAGCGACTCGTGGCAAACCATTCCCGCGCGGACGCGCGATAGCTCCCCCTCCGCCAGTGTCGGGAAGCGCTGGTAGAGCATTTCTGCGACGGTGTAGTTCAAGATGGCATCGCCAAGAAACTCGAAGCGTTCGTTAGATTTCCCCCCCATGCTCTTATGACGCAAAGCCTGGTGCAGCAGGGTTGCGTCTTTGAAAACGTGCCGTAAATTGGTCTGCAATGAAAAGTGTTTCGGATCGTGCATGTTTTATTCTCCTTCGTGTTGCATCTTAGGACTTTGCCGACGGGGAATACTCCGAAAACGAAATGCATTTGGCCTACGAATCGCAACATTGCTTAGACCGGTGGCGCACGTTATTACCCACCACCACGGAGAATCACATGACCGCTCGACCCATCTTTCGCCAACTGGACATTCCCATCGGCGCCGACGGCAGTAAAACCTTTCCGTTTGAGATGCAGCCGATCGTTCAGATGGATGACGGCCGCGTTAAGGCGTGTGAGCTTCTTTATCGTGGCCCGATACCGGCAGACTGGGCTGCGGTAGACGCAGCGGTGATTCGTTTCTTGAGCGAGCCGCAAGCGGGTTTGCCGCCGTTATTCATCAACGTCTCCGACGACATCCTGATGGCCTGCAGCGTCGACGACTTCAGCAAAGTCGTGTCCGCAAATGATGTGACATTCGAGTTGAGCGAAGCTGTAAGCGGCTACTGCAACCGGGTTGCTATCGCCGGCAGGGTGAACCAGCTGATCGAGCGCGGCGCACGCGTGGCTCTTGACGACTTCGGCGCCGGCCGCGATGGTTTGGAGCGGCTTTACTCACTGCGCGATGTAGCGGTGGTGAAGATCGATCGCGAATTCGTCCTGGCGTGCATGAATAGGCCAGACGCCCGACGCATGCTGTGCATGCTCATTGCAGAGTGGCGCCGCCAAGGGATCAGGTCAATCGCCGAGGGAGTCGAGACTGCGGAAATGTTTGCATTCGCGCAGGCCATCGAGGTCGATCTCGTTCAAGGGTGGTTTGTAGACTCCCTGGTCGGCATGGACCTGATGGGCGAATGCGTCTGATCAGCTTTTCTTCGCCTTATTGACGCGATCGGCAATCTCACCCGAAGAAAGCATTCCAGCCGAAACGTGGCCGTCTTCGTAGACGATACTCGGCGTCATGGTCAGCCCCAGCCGTTTGGCCAGTTCCAGGTTCTTCTCAATCACCGACCCATCACACTTCGTCGGGCTCATGCGCTGGCCACTGGCCACGCTCTTCCAAGCTTGTACCTGATTCTGAGCGCACCATACATTAAGAGCTGAGAGACGACCGCTCTCCGTGCTTCCAGGCAGGAGGTGTCGATATACCGTCACATTTCGCAACTGGTCCAGTTCAGGTTCGATTTCGCGACAGAATGAGCATTCGGTGCTCAGAAACACGTGGATGGTACGGGAGCCGTCGCCCTGGATGGTTTTGAACGTGCCCGCGGTAGTTATCGAACCCAAAGCCTGAGCATCGAGCTGCGTGACAGTAGAGGGGCTAAAAAGTAAGTTTGCGCAGAAAACTGCAGCGGCAAGAATACCAGCGCCAACTGCCAGCTTCTTGATAGTGAAAGGACTGTTGACTTGCGTCATGAGATTTAGGGGTTACTATAGACCTATCAATCGTACTTTACCGAACAAACTTTCTGGAGCGCAAAACAATGGAAATTATTAACGTACTCATGAATACCGACCCAGCGAACCTCGCAATTGGTGTTTTCGGTTTCTTCGCCCTTATCGGCATGGCAGGTGGCGAAGCGCAAGAGGAAGACGACAACAGCGATTACGACAACGCCAGCTGGAACCCTGCGAGCGTCAACTACAATGAATGAACGACGGGCGCTCACAAAGCGCGGAAAGCAGATGATACTCAATACGCAAGCAGCACGAAAAAAAAGCCCGACGATCGTTGGGCTTTTTGCTATGCGCCAGTGTAATCACCGTCGCGCGGGAAACTCGGGCATTATTGTGGCCGCTCCGTTTGTGCAGGCGTTCCAGCTCCACCACCCATCGCATCCGTACTTGGCGTCGTAGCGTGCCCTTTTCTGCTCTTTGCGCTTGAGATACTCAGCATCGTCTCGGCCGAATACCTCCATAGGTACTTCTTTGCGCGTATCAGTCAGAATGAAGTCTGGTAGCACCAGGTCGGCGCTGGCGTCGTACCGCATTGGCTTCAAGAACGACCGGCCTTGCTGTACTAGCTTATCGGCTACTGTCCGTTCGTAGCTCGACTCGACCGGGATGAACTCTGCAGTAATGCTCATCAGCGCCAGGTCGACGGCAGACGCATACACCCCCTTTGCACCACGCTTCAACTCCACTTGGGCGATGACGACGACTGCGTGCCCACTGCGCCAAGCGGCGATCGCACCTGGGAAGCGCCGGACCGTGCTGTCCCATAGGCCGTTCTGCATGAACGTGATCGGCATGCCATGAAAGCCGCCGATCTTCAACTGACGTGCCATCGAGTCGAAGCGCTCCGGCGAGAACGCGGCAAGCGGCGCGATCAGCAACATCCGATGGTTCGCCTCGAGCGCAGCCTCTGCACGCATTCTGTTGCGCTGACTCTCTCGCGTCTCCGCTCCAAACGCGGGAAGCAGCAGCTGGTCGACCAGTTTCACCTGGCCAGCCCAAACATTGTCCGCCGCGTTGTTCAACCACCAGTACGACAACGACGCCCTTCGCTTGCCGGCAAACGCAGCTTTCCACTGATTCAGGCCCGCTTCGTCCCACAGATAGTGGAGCAGCCCGAGGAGCTTCATTGACGACTGCTTAACCGACGGTGCGCGACCGCTCGGCTTTCTAACAGGTCCGTCCGGTGACGCCGCGGTGCTGCGCTCGATGATGCCGATTTCCAGGCGGATCTTGACCGACCCGTCAGGCTGCTGATCAATGACGCCCGAAGAACCACCGCCCGGGCCTACTTGCGTTGGGCTGGCGCTGTAAAACTGGCAGTCCGGAGCGTGCTCGCCGCCGGTCAAACTGAAACGGGCGAGAGAAAAGATGTCGGACCCTTCATAGTATTTCACCGCCAAGCGCTTTAACCCCGGGCCCCTGCAGCCGCAACGTAAATCAGCGCGGCCGTATGCAGCCTTGAGAACAGACTGCCAGCCGTTATGAAACTGCTCGCTCGTCTGGAAGGCTGCCGAATAAGTTTGGGTTCGTTCATTTAGCGTAACTGCAACCGGATGGACATCGATCATGGTCTTGGAAGCTAAGTTGCGGGAAGGTTAGTCTCTCACGGCGATCCGTCTTTCTTCCAGGAAGTCGACATAAATCTAACGCCCCTTTCCGAGGTGCTCACCGCAATGAAAAGGAACGTTTTTATGCGCGCTTAAAATCTGCCTCCAGGAACGCGAATGGGACAATTGTTGGATTCAGGAAACAGTTCCAACTACGGATGACAGATATGACCCAACGACAAAACGTCGAAATCGCAGTTCAAGCGCGCCATCAAACGCAGCCGCCCACGTTCACTGAGGCGCAAATCCTCCGCATGGATAACGAATACATGGGCCAGACGCAGCAACAATGCTTTCGCGAGTTGTTAATTTCGCAGGAAACGGTGTTGGAAACCAGGGCACGATCGTCCGCAGCAGAAATCGCAACGGTAAGTGCAGAAGCGGATCCCGTCGATCGTGCAAGTGTAGAAGAGGAACATCAACTGGCAATCGCTGCACGCGCTCGTGACGCCTCACAATTGGTTGAGGTTCGCGCGGCACTCAGGCGAATCGAGGCCGGCGATTTCGGCTGGTGCATCGAGACTGGCGACATGATCGGGGTGGGCCGCCTGCTCATCTGCCCAACCACCACACTGTGCGTAGAGGCTCAGCAGCGCCGTGAAAACATGACTACTCGCTATCGGGGCTAAGTATGTACGCATTTACTCTTAAAGCCGTTGAAGAAAATAATCCACACTACGACCCCGAGGTACTCCTGGACACGCTGATGTGTATTTTGGGAGCACCGAACGATCGACAGCTCGCCCATCGCTTGAAGGTCGCGCCGTCCCAGGTGTGCAAAGTCCGAAAACGTCGGATATCGGTGGCGCCTTCTCTCCTGATCGGCATGCACGAGGAAACCGGGCTCAGCATCCGCCAGTTGCGCGCTTTGATGGGCGACTATCGGGAGCACACTGGCCCTAGCGCTAAGCATCCCAACACGCCTAAGACGGAACACCTGAACGGCTTACTGCCACTGCAACGATGGCAGAGCAATCCACTGGCGCTATCCAGCGCAGCGAACTAAGCCGCAGCCAATAAAAAAGCCCAGGAGACTGGGCTTTTTTCATGGTCAAAGTTGGTTACATGGCCGCGTGAAAGTGGTTGGCTGCCGATTGGAGTGCCGCAATGTTACTCGCACCAGGCGTCAGCCACTCAGTATTGTGGCGGCTGCTGTGGAACTCCCATAGGGCATGGGTGGAGCGCGGATCAATAAAAGCCCGCACGCTCATCAATTCGGACGTCAGCAGAATGCAATCGTTCAGCCGTTGATCGGGGATTTCCTTGACACGATCCGCCGGTATTTTCCCAACGGAACTCTCTACTATCGTTTTCGTTCTATCTGGCGAATCAGGCGTATTGTCACGTGGGAACGACCCGTAATAAGCAGGCGTAATCGAAAGGCGTGAGTGACCTAGCTTCTCGCTTACTTTCGCTCGCTGGAGATTCATTTCGTCTTTGTCCATCTGCCCACCGGTTCCTCCCAAAGTAACCGGAATGAGCGACGCAATCAAAGCTGCATTTTCTGCAAACTGAGCTCGAAGTCCGTGCCCGGTGACGAGTGCTTCAGCGCGAGTTATGCCGATTTGCGGAAGAAGCCGCGAATATTTTCGAATCGAGTACGCCAAGTCAGCAGCAGAACCGTCAGGCCGGGTTGGCCAGCCAAGTGGTTCGCTTTTCTTTAATCGTGCCTTAACCATATCAAGCACCTGGCGCTGCTCTGGCGTATCGATATGGATATCACGTGGCCGACCGCCTTTAGTCGCGTAGGCCGCAAATTTATCGCCATGATCGTTTTTCCAAGGAAGCGCCTGCACGGCTTCCATCCGGCGTAATCCGAACGATAATTGCAGGCGCAGCATTAGGCCAAAACGCCAATCAACCTCATCGGCTTCTTTAATCTTTGCAACCACGTCGATGCCGTTCTCGGACCAGCTTTTGCTTCGAATCGCCACGGTACGAACCTTGAGCTTCTCACGTGGAACATCTGGCAAATAGTGGTGGATGTCCTTCACCATATTACCCTTGCCGATCCACCCTGCAAAAATGCGCAAGTGCGATAGATTAACTTGCATCGTTTTGGGCGACCGCTCCAGACGGTGCCATTCTTTGCACAGCGCCTCAATGTGTTTCTCTGAAAGGCTTTCAGGCTTCTGCAGCTTATATCCCATCGCGAGCAGCTTGGTGAACATCGTACGAAGTCCCTCCCCGTAAGAACTCGTAGTGCGATCGCTGGCGACCTTGCCATTTACGCGGGTTCCAGCATGCTGGGCGAGAAGTATATTGAGCTGGGCAATCAGTTGGTTCATGTTATCTCCGAGTTAAATCGAGGTGGTGTCATAGCTGCACCTGTATAACGACTGTCAAATCTTCATACAGGTGCAGCCACATACGTACTTACTTTGCTACTTTGTGCAACATGCCGGGGAGAAGGACCCATACTTAAGAACACTAGTTTCGCATCGTCGCCCTTCTTGGCGAAACGACAACACGGCGGCACCTTTCGGCAACCGCTTGCCTGACTTGCTGCTGTCAGGCTCTGAAATTTATCGCTGTATCTCGCGTAGCGCATCCCGCCCGTAGGCAGGTCCGTGGTGGCGCTCGCACCATGTGGTCTTTCTCTCACCCGAAGGTGTCGCGGAGGCTGCATTGGCACTAACCACGGGGCCAGCGATTCCTGCGTCGGGGAGCATCCCGATATCCGCCTTTCTGCGTCTCTTATGTTGCGGGACGGCTCTGACTCGAGCCTGGAGCGCAGCTGCTACGAGCCGCTATTGCGACACCGGTGGCGCCCACGGGTTTCGCTGCACCCTTTGGGTGGCGAACTTCCGTTTAGGGGCCGTTCAGTGTTCGTAAATGTCCGCTAACCCGCATTCGCAGTGGTTATCGCAGACACTCTGTATTTCGGAGGAGTTCTTAATCAGGAGCCAAAAAAAAGGACGCACAAGGTCCAGGGCAGCAAGATAGAAACACAAGTTGGAGTTGTGGTGCCAGGCCAAACTGTCCTGGTCAGGAGGATGCCGCTAAGGCGGCGTACTAATTGGTGCTTTTCGATTCAAGAGAACGGAAAAGGTAGAGGGTTACAACAATGCCGCATAGCGACGGAAAGAATTCTAAGGGTTTAGACAGCTATACGTCCATCTAATTCTCGCAGAAAAAGCGGTGTTTTCACCGGCAGGGCTGATGTCGCCTTGTGTAATGTAACGAAATATCATCAGCCTATCACCCCCCTATCATCGCCCTATCGTTGCCCTATCATCCTCCTATCATTTCCCTATCATGGACGACAATATCGAACCGACCGTAGATTCACTCCGGAGCCGCCTTGGTCCCGCCACGGGCATCTTCTTTGCAGGCCAGACGCATGAGCAGTGAAGCGATTACCAGTCTCGAAATCGGCATCCTTCCACCAAAATCTAAGGCAGCCCAGCTACTTGAGCTGCTGCCAGCGATTGAGGCTGCAGTTCGTGCCGGCCATTCACATGCGTCGATCCATAATTACCTCGTTAATTCGAGAGGACTCGATCTGTCCTTCCGCTACTACGAGCTTACACTAGGTCGCCTCAGGAAGCGGGTTCGATCATCATGCCTACAGTCGAATACCACTTCGCCTGTCGTAAGGCCGAATCACCACAGTAATCCGGTGAAACGCGTACCCGTTAATACGGCGCGTGTAATTGATGGGGCAACTTCTAAGATACAAGACGTATTATTTGGCTCAGCCTCTGATTTTTTCTCTTAAGGAAACGCAATGAATACTGTTCACTTTGTAATGATGGGTAAAGGCGGCGTGGGGAAATCGCTTATTGCCGTTACGCTCGCCCAATATCTCCATTCTATCGACCGTCCACTGCACTGCATCGACCTAGACCCGACTAGCCCGACGTTCAAGCAGTTTGGAGCGCTTCAGGTCGAGCATATCAATATCGCTGACAGTGAGTCGAATATCGACCCTACACGATTTGACGTGTTAATGGAAAAGGTTTTGGCGTCGGATACGGACTGGGTCATTGACACAGGAGCCCCTACTTTCCTGCCGCTCGTCAACTATCTAGGAGAGAATGAAGTGTTCTCGTTCCTTGTAGAATCTGGTCGCCGTGTCGTGATCCATTCACCTTTAGTGGGAGGTGTGGCGATGAGCGAGACCGTGAATGGCTTGCAAGCAATCTTGAGAATGAGCGATTGTCCGGTCGTAATCTGGGAGAATGAATACTTCGGCCCTGTCGAAATGAACGGGAAGCGTTTCATCCAGACGTCTGGTTATGACCAGTTCAAAAGCCGGGTACTTGGCCGAGTGTTGCTGGAGAAGAAAAACCATAAGACGACAGAAGCGGATCTTCGTTCAATGCATGCGCTCCGTTTGACTTGGGACGAGGCGCTTGAGGACGAAGGCTTTATGACAATGCAACGCAACCGCCTGAAGGTCCTGCGCCGGGATATTGACGAACAACTCGAAAAGATCGAACTGTAACGATGGGTGATCCCGCGATCCGCAAAGGAATCGTCCTGGAGCTGTTCGCAGCGACTGGCGAAAGCATTCCAGAAGACGATCCCATCGTCACGGGGGCAATTCTTTTTTCCCACAAGCTCAATGAGGTTGCACGCCTATCGGCGGAGGAAATGCAGTCAGCTGGTAGGCTCGCAGCAGCCGCGGTGCATGAAGCCGGACGTAATGCCTCGCTGGTTCTAACCCAGGCCGGCGAGCGCTGCGCTTCGGAATCACTTGCGGCCGCTGCGAAATTGGATGCCGCAGCACGCGCTGCAGCGGTGCAGCTCGAACGCCAGACGGCTGAGCGTGCCCATTTGTTGAAGGCCATCGACGCGCAGGTATCCAAGAGCGTGAAACTCGCGAACGCTAGCATGTCTGGTCCTGCCGCCCTCCGATACGTTCCTGCTTGGTATGCAGTTGTCGGTGCGTTAATTGGAGCGGTGGCGCTTGCGGCGGCGTGGAAGATCGGAATCGAGCAAGGAACTGCAAGCGCCGAAGAGGCCGCAGTTGGCAGAGCATTCTCGCGGGTAGTTCCGTCGCTTGATCCTAAGTTACGCGACCAGCTGATGGAGCACTTGCGCAAGAAGGCTCGTTGATTGCTGGCAGCGCAAAACCGACTTGCGCCGCTATTTTCAGTTGCTACTCTTGGCATATACAACCACGGGAGCACAGCATGTTCAACAGGAATTCCACCAACGCCGACATCAACCTGCACGACTGGGCCCAGCGCGATCGCGCCACCCTGCTCCAGTCTCTGCATACCGGCCGTGCACCGAGCCAGCCAGTTGCTGCTTCCAGCGGTTGGGGCACGGATGTCACCGGCAATGACGCGCGTTCGGTTCGAGCCTACCTTTCTGGGAAGGGCGATCTTCGCGCCACTTGGTGGAACTTGTACAGCGCGGTCTACATGGCCGCGGTGCCAGGCGCTACGCTCGAGTGTGCGATGTCTTCGTTTCACAAGCTTCACCACGCGCTGACCCTGTGCAGGCGCGGCTTTGCGCACTCGGTGGTGCAAAGCGCTGCTGACATCGAACAGCACGGCGTGCTGGCCGCAGCCCACAATTCTGTGGCGCGTGCGACGCAACGCTAAAGCAGATGCGGGAATGACAAAAGGGAAGACAATGTCTTCCCTTTTTTTTCGTCTCTCGCACTTCCTAGCGGTGGATGATGCCCTGCTCGATCCAGAAGTCGACGATGCGCCTTATCTTTTCCTTGTACGCATTACGCTTGCTAGGCGTTTTACTATGGTAAGCCCCGACTGCCTCCCAAGTGTTCCCAAAGCGGTTCGTCATATTACGCAGGTGCCATCCCGCGACGAACACAGACTTGCACGCGTCGCGCAGGTCGGAAACCGTGATTCCGTGACGGGCCAGCTCGGGCAGGTGAACGTCGTTGATGCCGCTCATTCCGTGATCCCTGGTCCCATCGGAGTTCACCGCATGCTTTGCGGCCGGGTTGAAGCGTGATTCTTGCGCAGCTATCGCGCGAAGGATCCATGGATTGACATTGTGGAACTGGGCTGCGTCGTCGAAGCAGTCCGCCGAGGCGGGGACTGAGGTAAGAAGCGCCAGCGCTAGGGCGGCGCCGGCGCCGAACGTGGGTTGGCGGTTTCGGTTCGAGAACATTACTTCTTGGGCCAAGGGCTAGCGGGTTACTTTTTGAATTTGGCCTCGATGACGTCGGCCGTGACGTAGCCCGGCGTCTTGCTGTTGTCCGGGAATAAGATCGCCGGCGTGCCAGTAATGCGCAGCTTCCCTTGCAGCGCAGTGTTGCGCTCAAGCGGAGTTTCGCAATGGCCGACCGGTGCGGCTGGCAGCGGCGCATTGCCAGTCATGAAGCCAGTCCACGCGGACGACTGGTCTTTTGCGCACCAAAGAGCGGTCGCCTTAACCGCGGAGTCGGGGCCTAGGATCGGGACGAGGAACGTATAGATCGTCACGTTGTTCATTTTTTCTACTTCGGTCATCAGCTTGCGACAGAACCCGCAGTTCGGGTCTTCGAAGGTCGCAATAACACGCGATCCGTCACCCTTCACCGTCTTGATTGCGTCCTTGAAAGGCAGGTCCTTGAAAACGAACTTGCTGAAATCCTGCAGGCGCTTCTCAGTCAGGTTCACCTTCGTTGCAGTGTCAACAATCGGGCCGAAGCTCACAAACGAGCCGACTTTATCCGTGTAGACGATGCCTCGAGGCGTGAGCACTTCATACAGGCCAGCGTGCGTGGATGGCATGACCTTCTCGACCGTGTTCGGCCCCAAGATCGGTTCCAGCTTTGCCGCGAGGCGCTTGGCAAGCGATTCTGGCGAAACAACCATCGCTGGCGCAGAAGAAGCAACAGCCGTGCCGCCGAAGAACATTGCTGCTGCAGCAGCACTACGCAAAAGGAACATACGCATGATTCAGATCTCTCAAAAAAAGCCTGCGCATTGCGGCGCAGGCCCAGGTGCAGCGGAATTAACGAACTTCGGTGATGATGTTCACGGCGGTACCGTTCGCGTCGCGGATTGAAACCACGGCCTGGCCAACGGCCACACCCTTGACCGAGAAGGTGTTCGTCGTTTGCGTTACGGTGGCGACGGCGACGTTGCTACTGGTGACCATGTACGGCGCGGCACCTCCTGCAATCCGGTAGGTCGGCTCAGCGCTCACGCCCACAGTGATCGAATCAGGGGCCGTGCTATACAGCGGGACAGTTCCAGTGCCACCGCCAACAGTTGCGCTCACTTTGAACGATGAACCGGCACGGTCGAAGACAACAATCTCCGCCACGCCTGCCGAGATACCTTTAATCCGAAGCTGGTTTCCGTTGACGATACTGGCTTGGGCCACATCGGCACTACTGGTCGAGGCAATGTAGGGCGCAGTGCCACCCTCGATCATGTAGGTCGGCTCGCCGCCGGCATTAAGTGTGACGGTGCTAGGCGCCGTCGAGTACAGCGGCACCTCGAGCTCGCCAGCGACAGTCACCGTGATAACCAGGAGCGTCCCGGACGCGTCGCGCACGTTCAGCATGCCGCGGCCGGCTGTGCCCGAAGTAATTTTGAGCTTGTTACCCGTTACCGATCCGGCTACGACCGCTTCATCGGTACTGGTCACGATATACGGGCCGGTGCCACCATTGACGATGAATTCGCTACTGGTCTTGGTACTCATGCGCAGCGATTCGGGCGCGGTTGTATAGAGGGCTACACCGTAGCCAGCGCCAGTTACGGTCACATCGAATTTCGCCGAGCTGCCAGCGGCGTCGAATACGACGATAGTGGACGAGCCAGGATTTGCAGCAGTCACGGAGACAATTCCGTTCGCAGCAGCGGCTGCGATGACGTTGGGATTGCTGACCGCAACGGAATAAGGTCCCGCACCACCGGTCACACGGTACTGCGAAGACAGTCCAGGCGTAAGGGTGAGTTCTGCTGGCGCATTCACGGCGAGTTTGCCGAGTGCATCACCAGGGACCTTGACAGTAATCTTGACGTTGCCGCCGGCGGAGTCGATCACGGTAACAGTCGCCTCGCCGGCGCTGACGCCAGTGATTTTGAGCTTCGTGCCTTCGACCGCGACCGTCGCAACTTTAATGTCACTTGACGACGCGCTATAGCTCACGAACTTTTGGTCGCCTCCACCGATGTTGTATTCGGCAACCGAATTGCGAGTTACCGTCACAGCCGAGCCTGCGTTTGTGAAAAGCGCCACGCCGGGCGCTGTGTTCACGCTATTTCCGCTGCCGCCACCACCGCACGCGGTAAGGGCCAGGGCAGTTGCGACGGCGGCTGCAATAGCAGCTCGGCGGGTGGCGGTTGACATCACGATACGGTTCATCAAAACACTCCAGTTGGAAAGAATAAGTTGCACTGTACCAATGGTGCGATGAGGAAAGTTTTTGAAAGCAGCGTTGAAATCGTGAGGATTTCACGCTCTATTGTTGGCTTGCGCAAACTAATTCCTGCTATATCATGGTTATAAGTTTCAGAGAAGAAACGTACCCCACCCTCGAAAGGCAAGACCATGATGAAATTTAAGACCTCCGTTACCGCCGTTGCAGTCGCTTTGTTCCTCGCCGCCTGCGGTGGTGGCGGTGGAAGCGATGCTCCAGCATCGACTCCGGTTGCAGCGACGCCAACGCCGCCAGTTTCGACTCCGGCCCCTACGCCAGTGGTGACGCCTGCTGACATCCAGACCAGCGTTCCGGCCTTCACCTATGCGGCGGCCAGTGAAGAACATAAGTTCGTGACGCTGTATAACCAGTTCCGCGCGCAGGTTGGCCTTGGCCTGCTGGCGCAGAGTCCTCTGTTGGACAAAGCGGCAGGAAATCACTTGGCTTACGTCTTCAAGAATGACGTAACTACCGGGGGCACCGTCAACATGAACGCGGTCGATCCAGCAACTGGCCGCGCATGGTTCCACATCGAGCAGAGCGACAAGCAGCTGTTCACCGGCGTGCAGGAGATGGACCGTGCAAAGTCCGTCGGATACGCCGGCACTGGCGTCGGCGAGCAGGGTGCGTTTGGTGGCGGTAAGGGTGCGCAAGCAGCTTTCGATAGTGTGACCTCCACCATTTATCACCGCGCTGGCCTGATGTTTGAAGCGAAGCGTGAGGTTGGTGTCGCGGTAGGCCAAGACCCATCGCAGACGTTCGTCTACGTGACGGGACATCAAAAGCCGCAAGTCAACGCTAGCGACTTCTTCGGCGTCTATCCGGCAGCTGGCCAGTCGGGAGTTGGCCTGCACACTGGCGTCGAGTCGCCGAACCCATTCCCTGACCTGTCGACTGCCAATGCCGATTTTCCGACCAAGACCGGCTTTCCTGTAACGGCAATGTCGAAAGAAGGAACGACGCTTGAAGTTCTGTCCTTCACCTTGACTGAAGCTGGCAGCGCGACTGCGCTCGACGCCCGAATCATGACCAAGGATAATGACCCGAACCGTTACCTGCCTTCGAACTTCGCGTTCCTTGCAGCAAAGGCGCCGCTTAAGGTTGGGACCACCTACACGGCGAAATTCTCGGGACGAGCAAATAACGTGCTGGTGAACAAGGAGTGGAAATTTACCACCCGACCATAAGTTCTGTCAGTGGGATGCGCGTCGCGCGTACCTGACGGTTGCATAAAAAACGCCCGGCGCAGTTAGCCGGGCGTTATTCGTTATGCCGACGAAAAGTATTTGTGCGGCCGAAGGCATTATGGAAAAAATGCCCGCACTCGGTGCGGGCTTAAAAGTCACGTGGCGGGACTCGCCGAAAAGACGGAAACGACCGGGCTATCAGACTTTACGGACCTGGTCGTAGTCCCTTCTATTCACAGTACACACTCACGGTTCCGCTTCCCGGAGTGCTAAGTGCCCATCCGCCGGACGAATCGCAACGATACTTCCTTCCTCGTGGGTAGGGATTCGACCCACCAGGTATATAACATTCGGTGACACTTGTACCGACGGGACGAATTCCCCCGTAAGAGTCTTGACAACCTGCCGGCTGTACCGGAGGCTTTACAGGTTCCTGATAAGGCGGCGTGCATGTCGGATAGTTATTTGCTCCATTCGCACAGCCACACTGGCTGGTGTTCTCCGTCTGGTAGGAGCCGCTGGGGCAGGTGTAGTTTGTGGTGATGTACTTCGTCCCACTGTATCCAGTACCGCAAGACGTCGCATACGACGATTGGCTCGGACTGCACGCTGCCGTGCATGAAGCCTCGTTCCACCCGCCGTAGCTCGTACTTGGTGAACCGTACTGTCCGCCAGGGCAATTGGTGTACACCTCGCGGTACATCGAACCATTGCGCCCACTACCGCATGCGGCCGACTCGGTATAGGACGACGCCGTGCACGTAACAGGGCGTGGAGCGCAGGCTGACTGGTCCCAATATCCCGACTTGCTTGGAGCGCCATACGTGCCGGACGGGCAGGACGTTGTTTCACGGTAGTACTGGGTGCCGCCGTATGTGCAGGCGCCGCTCGATGTCGTGGCTGTACCAGCAAAGCAGCTTGGTGGGACACAAGAGGAACCATTCCAGCCGGTATTGGTTGGGCAACCACATGCCTTACCGTCAGCTTGAAGCACCTGGTTTGATGGACACGTATTTTGCACACAGCTTGGATGGCCCAAGCGATCGTGAGTTAGCGAGGTCCCCCACGGGCAGCTTGGATCGACGTCCACGCAGTGCGCCACGCCCGACCCCATCAGGGACCATTTTCGCCCTGCAGGGCAGTTCGCAGCAATGGGCGCGGCTGCGCAAGCAGCCGGGATCAATCGGCAACGTGCCTCAGGCGTCAATGCGCCATTACTGCCAGTAGGCGCACTCTTGCAGTTCGACGTATCGAATTCTTTAGATTCGACCACATCACCACTTGGACAGGTTTTCGTCGTCGTCTTGTACTTCGATCCAACCAGACCCGGGCCGCATTCAGTCAATGTCGACTGTATCGGAATACTGTAGGGGGTACAACTCGCTAGTGCTTGTTGTGCGAACGTAGGACCGCTAACGCAGAACGCGAGCAAGGCCAGGATCTTTCCGACGATTTTCAAGAACATTCTCCTTTTAAAACTGTTTGTAGATAATCTCTAGTAAATGGAATCAGAAAAAACCTCGATGAGAGGGTGTTTTCCTCTAATCTAATTTAACGCTGGAGCAAGGAATCGGTGCATCTGCAAAATTAGTAAGTGCATTCCAACCTCATCACCGCATTGATGGAATAACTGTTTGCGCTAAATTCGGCGCCGGTATTATCTTTAACTTTGATCTCAACCGTCCAATAGACTCCCCCATCACGCGCTCTAATCAACATCACTTGGCGTGGAGGTGTCACCGACACGTCAACTACAGTCTGTAGAAGATGAAAGGAATAGGTTGGCGTCCCGCCTACATCGCAACCGATCTTGGCGACATTCATTCCGTCCTGGACCAGCCAGCGCTTGACTTCTACGGTCTTAGAAAGCACGTTCGAAAGCTTTACGAAGCGTCCAGATGTGCATACAAGCTGCTCACGATTGTTGATTGCCGTTGCGACGCGACCTTCCGGGGCGCACGTATCACCGGCGTTTGCGGTTGTATTGAGGCTTGACCAATATGCCCCATTGCAGACGAAGCCAGCGCCGGTCGTATTGCTACCCAATTGACCGGCGGAAGTACAAGGTTGTCCATCGGCGATGCCCGCGATCACGTTACCGACCATTTGCCACGACCCGCCAGAACAGATCACTAATCCGGTTCCACTCGAGTTTCGACGTACTGCGGTGTCGCTTGTCGTTGAACAGGCGGACCCAGGTGCCGCGTTGAGCTCTATCTTGGCATCGCCTTTAACAACAAGGTTCTGTGCCGTCGACGTCCCTATAACTTCCAGATCGCGCACCGATTTAATGTCGTTACTGTTTGCATTCATCGCCCCAGCAAGGGCTCTGGATCCATCGAGTTTGTAATACTGCGTCAGCCGCGGCAGGGAACCCGATCCATGTCCTACGCGAATAGCCAATGTGCCGGCAACGCTGCCAGACGGGTTTGTCACCGTCGCGCCACCGACGGAAGTCAGCAGCGCAGGCGATTCTGGGAGAGACATACCGGCGTCCAGGCCGATATACGTCACCGCCGCGGTGAGAGTGTCGATGCGCAGCTGCCCTTCCCCGTCGCGGTACGGACCCGTCGACCTCGCGAAGCCGGAAACACGGCAGTCGGGACCGGCTGGACATGTTCCGGAGCGCACCAGCTCATTTTGGAAGGTCAAGCCGAGTGGGCTTCGGATCGGAAAGCCGGGTTCAAGGAAACCTCCTGCAAGAAGCTCCGGAACGGTCGGCTGCAGCGGGTTAGCAAAACCGGTGACGGTTGCGCCAGGAGTCTTGAGGGCGACTTCATGATCCTGATGATATTCGTTGATAGCGCCCTGTAACACTTGCAGGTATTTTGCTGTCGAGATCGAATTCCCTTCGTCCACCGCCGTGACGATTTGATTAATCTGACCGGTGAGCAGAATTGTGGAAATGGCCAGCACCAGGGCGAGTTCTAACAGAAGATAGCCGCCTTCGTTTTTAGAGCGGGCCTGGCGGCGGAATCGGGAAGCGAGGGCAAGGTTGCGCGACATCGGTAATCTCAGGTGATGGCAGAGACAGGAAAGTCTTTGCGGAGTGAATCGGCCGGCCGCCCGAAGGCGGCCGGCCAGAGCGCTTATTGCACCTGGACGACGAGCTGGGTGTTGTCACCAGCGCAGGTAATCAGCGACGGGTCAGGGCGGTTACCTGCGGTCTTCACGTTGTTTGCACCGACTTGCATGGTCGTTGCGGTTTTTGAAAGCGCAGTGACGAGGGGGAGGCACGCGTCATCCGGAAGCTGCGTGATGGTGTAACGAACGCTGTCGCCGGCGTTGGTGACGTTGCCTGGCGACACCGTCAAGGTGCCGCCGCCCAGGCTCGTGGTGACCACGCCGGCGTTGTTGGTCAGCGATGGAAGCTTCGAGAGGAAGCCACCGCTATTCAGGCGTGCATTGTTCACGTTGTTGTACTGGCCACCGTACGAACTTTTCACCTTGCCCATCAGCATGCTGAGGTCACCACCCAGTTGGTTCGCTTGTGCCGCGGTGCCGTTCGACGAAAAGTAGCTCACCATGCCCACAGTGATGATCGAGACGAGCACGAGGACGAGGCCGATTTCAACCATGCCAACACCGGCCTGAAATTTTTTAGTCGGAAGACGTGGTTTACGCGATTGGAATTGCATTTGAATCTCCAGTTTTGCTACGAGTGAAAAATTAGTTGGAAAGAGCCTTCATCTGAGCGGCTGCTTTAAAAGCTTCGATGAGGGCAAAGGTTCCCCCATAGATTCCCAGCATCGTAAGAAGGCAGACCGCCATCAGCGCTACTCGCAGCACGGTTGCCCGTGATTTGATTTCCTTCGGCGCGGTCGTCAAAATTATCCCGCTTACCTTTTGGAGCATCACAGGCACCTCTGAGTAATCGGCGATGTCAAGAATTCGGTAGTACGTCTTACGATTGGCGATCCCGGTGTCGAAAATTTCGCCTTTGCTATTCGGATGTGCGGCAAGGTTGTCGAGGATTAGTTTCGTCTGCCAGTGCAGCCACGGATATGCGTTATGCCGCATTTGCATCAGTGCGTCATGGAGCTGGACCACATGGTTGCTACGCCCCGCAGTGATCGAGCCGATCGTGCTAAAGAAGCCTGCAGCGTTGAAGTCACGCGCCATCTGGAATGGCAGCACGTTGTTGTCAAGCCATTTGCGGAAACGTCCGGTATAGTTTTTCAGGGCCCAAACGACGAATGCGATCGTCGCCACGACAAAGGTGGCGTACAGCCACCACCAGTTGCGCACAAACTCGGCGCCGCCAAAGAGAAAGCCAGCGCTAGCGCCCATATACGCGAAGTCGACCTTTCCGATCATCGCCGCCTCGAGCTTCGGCATGACCATGAAAGCTTGGATTCCGATGAAAACGTGCAGGACGATAACGAGCATCAGGGCACCCACCATGGCCTTCCAAATTTCCCCTTTACAGGAATCGAGGGCGATAATGTTGTGTCCCAGCTTCTCTAGGCCCACACGCAGATCGCCCGCCGCTTCGGAGGCTGATAGTGTTGCAAGGTCTTCTGGCGGGATCGTCCCGCGCAGCGATTCGGAAAACGTGCCGACTTCTTGGAAGCGGTCAAGCCAGTGGCGGCAAAGAATGCCGATCGATTGCTTTTTATAGCGCTCGGAATACTTCGACAGGATCTTGGTAACAGACTCCCCTGGACTCGCCTCCATGACGCTGGCAAGGTCAAGGTAAAAATTGCCGCGCTTGGACTTAAAGTCGAATGCTGCATTTTTTAGCTTCCAGTTGATGGATGATTTCATTGGGTCTGTTAGGTTCGTAGCCGCCTCGATGGGGAGGTGCATTGTGGGCTGTACTATAAGTCGATGCTTTCTAGCATGTTGCCCAAAAGCACTTGCGAAAACGAAACGTTTTGGATCGCCCGTTTCCGCATTGGATTTCAGCGGGCTATCGACGGTCGAGAGTGTTCTGAGCGTCGTTGTCGGCTTCTTCCTTACGCTCTGCTTCATACTGCTCGAATGAGCCGAACTTGATTTCTACTTCGCGTGGATCGATGATCCCCTGAGCGACGTGGTACATCGCTACCTCCAAGGCACTTTTGCCAGTGGAGTCGGCTTCATAGAATTCCGCCGTGCGCAGGCTGCGGATGTAGCTCTTGAGCTCCAAGTTTTTACAATCGCGGAATAGCAGCAACATTTTTGGCGTCGGCTCGATCATCTCAGCGACAACAATCCGCCCCTTCGAGCCATTGAGCTCCGGTAGACCCTTGCGTTGGCAGTTATCACACCCCGCGTTGTTCTGCGCGTGCAGACGCGAGCGGTCGATACCAAACAGGCGCTCGATTCGGGCCAGGTATGCATCGTCATATACCGCGGTCGCCTTCTGATTACAGCAAGGGCACAGCTTCGGTACGAGCGCCTGGTAGACAAGCAGGTTGATAAAGTTCGGAGTGGCAATCACGTCGCGCGGAATGCCCATTTCACTTGAGACCAAGCGCAGCGTAATCATGTCGATCGCTGATGGCGCGTGGACGGTCGAGAACGCGCGGTGGCCGGATTCAGCGATATCGCGGAACAGGCTGGAGCTTTCCTTATCGCGCAGTTCGCCGATCATCACGACGTCGGGATCCATTCGCTTGGTCTGGCGCTTGATAGCCAGGAATGGATCTTCGTCGTCGCCAGTCAGCGAGCGGGAAACGGAGAACTGAGCCGCACCCGGGATGAGGTTCTCGACCGGGTCTTCTGCCGTGTATTTCGCCATCCATTCGGGCAGCATCGACATGACGGTTTGCAGTGTTGTCGATTTACCTGAGCCGACGACACCAGCAACCAAGGTGCCGCCACCAAGCCGCGAAAGCGCACGATTCCAGATTGCGATCTGCGGCTCCAAGTAGCCCAGCGCCTGGAGCGACCGGATTGTCTCGACGCTATCTTGCTTGATGACTCGCATTACGACTTTAGTGCCGCTAGCCGTTTTGTTTGATGCCCAGCGGAACAGCAGCTTTTGGCCCTTCACCGTCGACGCGATTTGGCACTGCTGCGGCTGGTTCTCGTTGAAGGTATTTTCGCTGCCGGAATTGCTGTGCACGTTGTAGAGATACGCAACCATGTCGAGCAGCTTTAAGGTCTCGATCTGAAATTCGCGAGGTTTTGTTAGGCGACCGTCCACACGGAACTTGATCTGTGAGTCGATTTTCGTACGGTCGATTTCGACGTGAATGTCGGAGGCATCGTTTTCGATTGCAAACTTGGCGGCACCCTCAAACATGTTCCAGAGGGCGCTATCATGCTTTCTCGCGCCGGCGCCGCCCTTCCCTACCTTACTTTTTTCATTGATCCCGTCCCGGGCCAGCTCGACCATCACGGTCTGGGGAGCGATGTAGTAACCCTCGGACGCCAGTGTCCAGCCTTTGAATCCGAGTTGCTGAATGAGGTCGGCCGTCAGTTCCGTATGCAGCTCGTCATGCAGTAGAACCAGGGCGAAGACATGTGGCGACGAGTCCGTGCTTACATCGATCGGGCAGAGGCGGTGTTTCAGCGAGGGCTGCATGCCGACGACGTCATAGAGTTTGCGCGAGAACGCGGGTAAATCTTCTGCGTGCTCGACAACGCTTGGCTCGGCGGCTCGGCCACTGATCGGAGTAACCGACGCAAGCGCCGTCGGCATCGGGATAACATCCGGCGGAGAATCGTGTTCCCAATCAAAGTTCATGGTGCTTTACCTTGTGTATAGAGGCAGGGCCAGCGTATGGCCTGCAAGTCATTCAATGAGTAGTTAGCGGAGCGAATAGCGTGTGATTCGACCCAGCGCGACTACGACCGCGGCCGCCGTTCTTGACGAGGGTGATGCCCTGGGGCGCGACTGCCGTTACGACGTAGTCCTGCACAGGCGTGCCGTTGCGGACCGTGTATACCTTCCCTCCCATCGAAAGCTGTCCTTCGTAGAAAGTGGCGGTAGTACCGTACACGGCCAGCGTTTCAGTCCGATGGATCACCTTCGGAGCCTTTGGCATGAGCATCGCTGGCGGCAGGGCTGGTGGGGCATTCGGGTTTGGCTTGCTCAGTTCGTCAGCCATCTTCTTAAAGAGGACGCGTTCTTCGAGGTCGACCATGTCGGCGACCTTGATGGGCTCCTGTGCAAACGCGGTCGATGTGAACGCGAGAAGCGGGATGATGGTAAATATGCGTTTCATCGGTGTTCGGGTCAGTTAGGTTTGGAGAAGATTTTGCCGGTCACCTTCACCATAGCCAGCGACGAGTCCAACTCGTATGCAGGCTTATCGGTGTAGGTCACTTCGACCTGTGCAATGGTCGCGTAGCCAGGAAAGGCCGCCAGTTCTTTCATGTTCCGAAAGGGCGTCGCAAATTCCCACGATGCAGCAGTGATTGGTGGCGAGGTTAGTTCGCCCGGGTTCGCCCCGGCTGGGACAGCGAACGGCTGGAACTCGTCGCGCTTCTGCTTGCCGAAGCGCTCGAGACGCTGCAGTGCCGAGCCAAACTCGATGACTTCTTCCCGCTGGGTCTTGGCCGCATCGATCGCCTTTCCCAGTTCGGCGAAGGGAACCGTCTTAAATGACTTCGCCGCCTTGATGGTTCCGTTGGCGAACTCGACGCTGTCGAACTGCTGTTTGGCAGCCGCCACGAATGTTTCGTACGTCGCTTTGCTACCTTCTGGACGCACATAGTCGAAGGCGCAAGACATTTCCTTTTGCGCCGGTAGGTTGCATGTGGCCTTGCTTAGTGGCCACCCGCCCAACGAGTAGGTCATCTCGCGCAGCGGTGTCAGGACCATTGCTACGCTTTTCGCAAGCATAGCTCCATCCATACGGCGGGCGACAAGCTCCTCGTCATAAAGCTGCTGCGAATTTTTCTGCGCCGCCAGCGCGATCTTCTGGGCCTCAACCCTTTTATACTTGCTGTACTCGTTATATCCCACGGCCAGGGCCGCAATGAGTATGCCGCTGCCGGCGCCGAACGCCATCGGATTGACCAAGGCACTCTTGGTCTTGCTCATCAGTGCGGTTTGATCCGCACCTTTGTGCACGTCGTCCATCGACGCGGCGATAATGCCGGTAATCTTGACGTCGCCGTGCAGCGCAAAACCCAAGCTGCCGCATACACCCTTGAATTCCTTGAGCAGATCCGAAACTTCGACTTCCGTCTTTACGATCCTGTCGTAGCCGCTGCGTGGCCGTGACTGGTGGATGCCGCAGACGATGTACCCGCCTTCCGGATAGTCAACGTTACCTTTCGGCACCGACAGCACCACGACGAAGTTTGGTACATCTGGGTAACGGTGTAGCAATGCCACCGCGCCTGCATAGATCGGCGACTTCTGTTGTTTCTTGGCTTCTCCTTCCGGCAGCGTGCCGAAGTACACCGCCTTGTCGGTGTACCAGAAGTATTTGGACTTTGCTGCCCTCGCATCGCCATGGACGTCGCCTTGAGACAAGCGCGACTTCCAATGCATTCCAAAGGCAATCCTCTTGCCGTTGTGTTCAATAATCATGGCGCTCTCTTAGTCCGTGATCCCATCGACGACCTCGGCCGTCACCAGCACGATCGTAGTCGAGCGGGTTTCGCTTGCACGGAGCGAGCCACCGGCAAGCAGCGGGATCCTGTTCCCCAAGGTGCGCTTGTCGTACTGGTTCGACTTCGTGTCGAAGCCGGTCAAAACCACGGTCTGGCCATTGCGGATCGGGACATATTGCGAGCTGCCCTCCCCATCGATGTTAGGCAGCTGCACGGACTGCAGGTTGGCACCGGTGCCAGACGAGAACGTTTCAAGGCTTTTTAGCGTGCTCTGGTCCAGGGACATGTTGAGCATGACGGTATCCTTTGCAGTTACCTCTGGCAGCATGAACAGTTTCAAGCCGACCGAGTCCTGAGCGGTGGTGATGCCAGGCGTGCCACCCGTTCCACCCGTTGTGGCTGCGGCCGGCGTCGTAGACGCGACGTAGGAGAAGGTATTTCGGACGTTGTAGTACACACTACGGCGATTGCGGGTGGCAATTGGGATCTCGGTCGAAGTCTCGACGTCACCAATTTCTGCGAGAGCTTTCAGCATGGCGCTCGAACCAGACGCGGAACCGGAGAAGACCTGCAGGCCCAGGCTGCCCGCGTTCGTGGATGCGAGGTTAGCAGCCGAGCCAAGCGAGACCGCGAAGTCAGGCACGTTTCTAAGCGCACGGCTCACGGCGGCAGAGATATCGATGCCAGCTTCGCCACTATCCTTCGAAGTTACTTTAATCGTTTGCAAACGCAATCGCACCATGCGCGAGAGCGAACGCACCCCATTGGAAATAATGGAATCTGCAGCTTCAACGACCTCAGTCGTGTCGGTGAGCGTGATCGTTCCGGTCGCGATGTTCGCGAAGATCGACCCCGAGTGGGTCATCACGCTGTCGACGTTGTCACGCATCGCGGTCAGTTCGACCATGTCGCTCATCAAGTCCTCGACTGGGGACTTGTCCTGCGATTTGTTCGACAGCGCATTCGTGTTGCTCGATTGCGAGGTTTCGCCTTCCAGCGTGGACCTGTAGCTCGACTTCGACGCGCGGAACGGCGTTTCCCATGTCTTCGTCACAAGGCGATAGAACCGAATGCTGTTCGAGGCCTCCTCGTATTTCCACTTAATGGAAAGCTTTGTAGCGATGATGTCGAGGATTTGAGACAGGGGCGCATTCATGCGCGGCATGTCAAATCCGTTAGCTGACTCGGCGCCACGCTGCTCCTTCCCGACGGCACCGGACGCCACAGGTACAGGCGGTGGGGCGTTACCGTACGCGCCCGGGAGCGGTAGGGGAATAGGCGTAGGTGCGGCAGGCATTCCCACCGGCATGGCTGCAAACGCTGGCTGAACTGATGCACCGGCCACACCAACCACACCGCTTGCTCCGCTTCCTTTCAATGCCTTGCGTTGTAGCGCTGCACTGTCAAGGTAGACGTCGGGCGCGATGGTCACGACCATGTTTGTCGCGAGCATGATGCGTTCAGCGGCCGCCGTCAGCGATACCCAGGAATCCTTGAACATCATCGAGGTCTGCACGTCTTTTTGCAGCGCTGGCGGCATAGTTACCGACCGAGCCAGTGGTACCGATTTGCCTACGATCCAAGGCGCGTCCACTTCCTGCGACTTTTCGTAGGCGTGTTTTGACACCGAAGGGGGCATCGCCTTTTCGAAGTTTTGCGCAACGATAGTTCTCGAGGTGTCGATGTTGTTGCGGGTCTGGGTCGTCAGTTGCGGGGAGACGCAGCCAGCGCTCAGAAGGGCCGCGGCAACAATGGTCAAGCGGTAGGAATGCTTTTTCATGGGATTATTCATTTGGATTACACTTGACCGTCTCGCGCACGACGCGGACTACCGAGTTGTTGTAGAAGCATGGCTTGACGGCCAGGTCGCCGAACTTGCTTGAACTGAGAATCCAGCGAATAGCCGTTCGCCAGTCGCCGGCCTTCTCACCGGACGTGCTGATCAAAATGTCGCGGTCTACGTCCCAGATGGCTTTCCATCCCACCATCTTCGACCAGCGTTCAACGAGAACTCGCAGATTCTCGTCGTTTGGGGAAACGCGGTAGGTATGGACATCAGCAACGCTTGGGGCTCGGGAAGTCGTCGGAAGCTGCCGTGCGGTGGTCGCAGCCATGCCGTTCGCTTCTGGCTCACCGTAGGCCATGCCTGGCACGCCAACGGCGGGCGTGGATGAACTAACGACGCTAGCTTGCGTCGTCGCAGGCTTGACCGGCACCTTGGCCGTGAGCGCCTCCAGCTTTGCAGAAAGCTGCTTGATCTGCGCGTTCACAATCGCCGGATCGGGCATGGCCGGCTTCGGGATCGGCGGCGTGCCCCGTACTACCGTGATCGGCTTGCCGTTCATGAAGCCACGAATTTGTTGCGGCACGCCATTGACGATGTACCGCTCGCCGTCAGCCGTTGCACCCGTAACGACCAAGCCAGGGATCGATTCCAGATAAGTGTTTCGTCCGTCGTTATAGACGTCGAACTTTTGCTGGGCCGTCAACTCCGTGACGTAATAGCTTCGATCGGCCGCAGCGGCGGCATCGGCCCATGCGGCGGTCATTGCGAGCGTGAGGATAGCGATGAGAAGGTTTGGTTTCATTTTGGACGTTAAGTTGTGCGACTAAATTGTCAGTCAAGACCGGTGTTGCCACGAATCAATAAAGAGGCGATTTGTTTCGCGACTCACAATTTTTATGCATCGGTCGGCTAAACGCGACATCGACTTAGCAGATAAAAAATAGTTTGTCTTTTAAGATCATGGGGTTACACGGTGTTGTCGGTGGACACCGTGTCCATCGAGTTATGGTCGATACGGAACCATCGCCATGTCATGTGCAACCATGAAGATGAACTCTTGGCCTTCCCCTAGACTTAATGTCGGCGAAATCTGTTTGTTCCGTTCAAGCAGAGTTTTAAGCACTTCGTTTAGGGAGGTGGCGAAGATTGAGCCTGCCGTGCCAGGGGTCCCCCCACCAGCCATTCCTTGTAGCGTGCTAACCGTCGTATCCTGTCGCGGCAAGAGAAGCGAAGTTGCGCCGAGCACCAGACTGCTGCCAAACATTTTCATGAAGTGATTATTGACGTCAGCCTTAACGCCGGACATACCGGTCATATCCGCTGCACTAGCACCTGAGAGCGAAATCCAGCTACCGTTCGGGAGGATCATGCGGTTCATGGCCATCAACAGTCTTTCTTGCCCGACCACGATCTGGCTGCTGTATGTGCCAATGAGCTGGCTCCCCTTCGGGATGACAACGTGGCGCTGGTTGCTGTCATAGACGTCGGAGGTGACGCGAGCAATCACGCGGCCAGGAAGATCACTGTTCACGCGTGTTAAGAGAACAGAACGGATCACATGCCCTTCGCTCACCAGCGTGGTTGCCTGCGGCGCCATCTGCCGAGTCAACTGAGGCGCGTTACCCGCCGATGCGGCATTAGCTGCGAGGAACTCGTCATTAGCGCCCTTGCTCTTGGTGGGCTCTTTTGGCGCCATCGACGCGAGAATACGTTCCTGCATCTGCTGTTGCTGCGTTCCCAGCGCATCGACCTTTTCAGCATCGGCGATTTCCGCTTGGAGTCCGGCCAATGCAGAAGGCTGTGCAGCAGCTTCGTTATTGGACTGGCCCACCAGCTTTACTTTGGACACTTCAATCGCAGATGCGCGAATTTCCTCTTGGCGGATTTTCGCCGCTTCGTAGGCTTGTGCCGCTCGTTGCGCCGATTCTTTATCGAGTTCGCCAACTGGAGTCGGATACGGTTCACCGCCTGCAGAACTGTAACCAGGTGGGAGCGGTGGACGCCCGGAGGCGGGTGAATAGCCGCCTGCCGTAGGTGCTGGGCTACCAGTGCTTGTTTGTGTCGAGGCTGCGCCTGTCACAACACTTTGTACAGGCGCTGGGGCTGCAATCGAACCGGGCATGACGGGAACGGCGACTACAGGCTTCTTGGCCGCTTCTTCTCTCATGTTTTTCATCATCGCCGCGGTTTCGTCAGCCTGACGTATGGTGTCGACTTCTACCGGCGCGGAGCTCGCAGCTCGACGCGTTGCATCCTGGTCATCCGGGAAGAAAAGCCAAATTCCAAGGGCGACGCCCAATACAGGCACCGTCCACTTACTGAGGTTTTTTAGCAGAGTGCGCGGTGGCGAGCCGGCCGAGACATCGCCGGCGTCTTCAACATGGTCGGATGTGACGGTGCGGCCTTGTTCTGCAGCTTCATCGACGGGAATCGGCGGGAGGTTAGCAAACGGATCTTTCGCCATCGCTTAGCGCCTCCGCTTCGGTTCGACCGGGCCGCGCTTTGTGATCTTGACTTCGGCATTGCCAAGCTTGAGCAGCAGCTTCGCAGCGACACGCTCGACGACGATCATGTTGGACTTAACCTGGTAGTTGATGAGCGAAGGGTTATCGTCTTCGTCCAGCAAGAAGATTGCCGGGCTGTCTTGGGTGTTCGGCATAACCAAGAAGGTAAATTTGCCGTTCGTATATGCGGTACTCGGTCTGAACGGGGCATCGCCTTCAATCTTGAACCCGAAGTCGAGCGTGGCGGGGTCAACGTTCGTCGCAACGACCTGGCCGGCGAGCCGGTTCTGCTCGGCCTCGACAACAGCAGTTTCGGTGTCTTTGCGCAGCTTTACTTCCATCTCCCGATCCGGGTAGATAAAACTAACTTTTTGGAAAACTTGTGCGGCAGCGCTCTTTCCCGCGATAAGCTGGAATTGGTAGGTGCGCTTGTTCGTCACGACCGTCAGCGAGGTTTCCAGATCGAAACGAAGCGGTTTGATGAAAAGGTGACGTGGCCCTCCGGTGACTGCCCATTGCGCCTGGTCGCCAATTGCGGGGGCTTCCTTTACCCCCTCGTCCTCGCCCAGTTCAAGGTGCGTGGTCAGGCCAGGAATGGACAAGATGCGGAAGATGACATCGGGCGAATAGGTGTAGCGGACGATCCGGTTCTCTTTCGGCGCGGGGATGGCTTGTGCGGCCGTATCAACAGCTTCGCGCTTCGACGCCGGCGCCGAGTGCGCAAAAACAGGGATCATCAACGCCACGATAGCGGCAATCTTGTTGAGCTTCATTTGGAAACCGATTCCTCGGTGAGGTTGATGTTGGTAATGAACAGGCCGGCCGGATTCTTCATCACTTGCGCGCGGGTGGTTGGCTTCACGCGGGTGAATGAAACCGTCATGGCGTAGGTCGTGATCATCGGCTGCGACTCAGGGGACAGGCGTGTGATCGTGCGGAAACGCAGGAGAGCCACGTCGTCTTTGATGAAGTTCAACGTGGTGTATTCGTACGTGCGGTTGTATTGCGGATAGTCTCGCAGCGAGACAAGCGGGTTATCTTTTTTTCTCAGCTCTGCAAGCTGTACTTTGGCCGAACCGACTACGAGGCCACCAGCTTCCGTAAGAGTGCCTTCGACCGTTGCACGGTTCACGTCGAACACGCTATTGGCCCATTTGTTGATGAAGTAGGCGATCGAATCGCTATCAGGTGCCCAGTTGCCTACGGCCGTCCCCTCAGCTACAAGGCGCCCGCCCTCGACTTTGTTCACCTGGTACGTTTCAACCGACTTCAAAGGCAAGAAAATGTTCCATCCGATGCCGTTGGCGACGTGTGCGGCTGCAAGCAGAACGCAGATTAAGAACATGCGGTTGCGCTCGATTGTCGGGCGAACGCCCCTCTCGAAATGCTCGAGTGCGGCGTCCTTGGCCATTGGGCCGGGAGCGAAGTCCGGCGGCATGGCACCGGCGGCTGGCTTGGTGGTGGCAGGTAGATTTTTCATCCCGCCATTTTCTCTAATGTTTCCGCCCGACAAGCTCTGATTGGTTATAAGAAATTGACGTGATTCCGTAGACGAAAAAAAACCCCGCACGAGCGGGGTTTCACCGGCTGCTGGAATAGGTTACGACCCTCCAACCTCCACCCTTCGATTCGCTGCTTTGCCAGCCGGCGAAGAATTTTCAGCGATGAATTTTCCCGCGCCGTCGAACTGGACTACGATTTTGGCGGCTGAAACCCCCATCGACACCAGATAGCGTTTCGCGGCTTCTGCGCGTGCTTTTGCCAGTGCCATACTTCCCGGCGTCGCAAATTCGCTGTCGGTAAATCCACGCACCGAAATGTGTTCGGCTGCTTGTGACAGGGCCATCAGTTTCCCCCGTTGATCGTGGGCTGGATTGAACTGTCGGCTGTTGTTTGCAAACGAAACGATAACGACGCTAGGCTCAGCGTCTGTGCCCTTCCCCACGTCTGCAACCGTCGCTAGAGGCGCGCTTGGCGCTGTGTCTCGCGCCGGCGCTGCTGCAAGCATGGCTTTGAGCTCTGAAAGCTCTTTGCGCATACGCGCAATTTCGGCAACAATAGCCGCATCGGACTCAGAAGCGCTCTGCTGCTTCGCCGCTGGAGGCACAACACTCGGTACCACCACCGGTTCCGCCGAGGGCGCAGTTTGCTTACGACGCACGCGAGATGCCGCTGCAGCCGTCGACACCGTAAAGCTCTCGTGCATTCCATTGAGTACTGCGTTCTCGCCGAGTACCTTAAACTGGATCGGGACGTTTCGCGCATCAAGAATCTGCGTTGTCTTTGGATTGATATCCCGCACCTGCACGACAGTGTTCCCGCTCAGGTCGAAAACCTGCACGATCCCGTTTGCCTTGGCATTGTCGATCTCATAGTTGAAACCGATTATTGCGGTTGGCGCCGGCGTCGAGCATGCCGTAAGCATTCCAACCGTGGTGCATACCAGTAGAGCAAGTTTCAATTTTTTCATGTTCCTGACTTCGATCTTTACTAAGGGGTCGCCTTCCCAGAACTGCCCAATTTCGACTTCGCGAAACGAACTGCTGCGTGCGCGCCATTGATGCCGCCGTTGACAGTACCGCGGGCACCTTTGAACCCATTTTTCATCCCGCCTGCAGCCTTTTTCGCCGCACCCGCTACCGCAGCACCGCTACTCTTCGACACGCCCACATGACCTGGGAACAGGGCACTCGCGATACTTGGAGCTTGGCTGATCATGCTGTTGATCGTGAGGATCAGAATGGCAGTAATTATTAAGCTGACCGATGTTGGCTCGCCGTTAGTCGGAGCGCCTACCTGCACGGTGTCCATCAGCTGCTTGGCGATAGTAAAGATAACGTTAATTACGCCGGTGAGCCCTGCAGAAATGACGAGAAATTGCAACCATTTCGTAAAATAGTCGCGTGTCCACGGCGTTACCAGGCCGGCGATCATAATTGGCCCGAACGCAACGCCAACGGCAAACAGAAACGGACCGATGAGCAAGAGTCCTAACACTTCGGCGACCCCGATCAGGAGCAGGACCAAGATAGCCAAGGAAAACAGAATGGTCACTAACAAATCGATAACGCTCACCATAATTTTCGACGGTGCTACCATACTGAAAACATTCGCCGCGTTGGTAGTAAACGCCGTTTTGATAGCATCGGTAATTTTTCCGATAACACTAGTATAGACGTTCAAGATTCCATTGAATGGGTCTTCCGAGCCACCTGACAAGTTTCCAGCGAGGTTACGGAAAACGTCAAGAAAGCCTTCGAACATTGGCAAGAGCTTTGCGTATTGCGTGATGAAAGCAGCTGCGAATATGCACGGAATACCAACGTCAAATAGTACCTGCAGCATCGACTTCGTACGACCACTGAGGAACTGCATTACTTCATAGAGTAAGTACACAACCCCCAGCGCGCCTGCGATTCCTAGTGCTACCGTCGACATGGTCGCTGCAACGGTATAGCCGGATGTCGCTAAAGTTTTGCCGAGATCTCGACCAGCTTTTCTCCCGACCTCACGCACTGCGCCGTCCATGTTTTCGAAAAAGCTACCTGCCTGCATAGCTTCTTCTTGGGCTGGAGCGGGATCGGCTGCACGAGCACCTTGCATCGCCATCAGCGCAAAGAGAAGAGCTATGAGGATTGTTTTGATGAGATTCATTCTAATTTTCGAAAGGCGTAGGTGGTCGAGATCAGGCGGCTAGAACGCTAGTATTTATTCGCAGATTCGCGCAAGCGCTGCTGATAGGCGTTCATCGCTTTCGTCGCCTCTTGATCGCTTTTCGCAGCAGTCCCGGTTTCGAGTTCCTTCTTCGTCTCGGCCACTTTGTTGTTAGCTGCCAGAATCGAAATGATCTGCTGATTTTGCCCGATCAGGACGTCGATAGCGGCGCCCACCGTCTGCATTGCTTCGGTCTGGCCCTGTACAGCGCCGAGCTTGCTTACGATGGCCTGGCGCTGGCGTGAGGTTTGTTCAATCGATGCGTTGATTGCGCGATAGCGCTGGGCCGAGGTCTCGCGCTGCTGTTTTTCGATCTGGCTGCTCGACTTCATGTACTCTTCCCACGACATATCGGAGGCGCCGTACCTGGCAGTTACCCGTTCCGTCAGCTCTGCTGACTGCCTGAAATCCTTCTCGAGGCGGTTGCCGACGGTCTCCAGTTCCTTGTAAAGTCCGAGCGATGCTTTCACCTGGGCCAGGCCATCCATATCCGCAATGCCCTTGATCGATTTCGCCATAGCGATCGCCGTTTGGGTTTGCTGGATCAGCGTTTTCGCGGTGTTGATTTCGTTCTTCACGCTGGCCAGAGCGGTCGAGTTATTCTGAATCCAGTTGGTTGGGTCCCATACGACGCCGCTGCCGAAGATGGCAGAGGCATGCAGGCTCATTGTGCAGGCAGCGATGCCCAGGATAATGTGTTTAACTTTTTTTTGAATGTTCATGAGAGCTCCATTTGGCTGTGGTTACATCGACCGTACTTCGTTCAGGTAATCTTGCTGCCAGCCTGGCTCGTTCTGTGCAGCGTGCTTGTCGAACACATTCAAGACAGCTTTCTCCGAACGCAAGTAGGCGAGCGCTTCCGGCGTGAATTGCGTAGTCATTACGCGGGCTCGGCCGTTCTGGACCAAGAGATAGTCTCGCTTGGGCTGCAGCGTTGCGATCATGTCGATTTGGTGATCTTCCAGGCCGAAGTTGTCGCGATAGTGCTGCCGATGTGTCTCGATCTTGTCGTTATGCAGGAGCAAGAACGTGAAGATATTGTCTAGGATCGTTGCTGACATTTCCGAGTTTGAAACCGACTGTGGAGATTGCACCGTCAGCCACAAGAAACCATTTCTGGCCCGGATTGCCTTTAGCCACTCAGCGATCATTGGTGCAAACCGCGGATCGTTGAGAAGGAACGAAGCTTCTTCGATGTAAATGAAGGTCGGCTTGCCGTCGAGCTGGGTATAGATTTTTCTAAAGACGAGGTCGAGGAAGGCGCGAGCAATGCGTTCAACCGACAAGATCGAGGACATCTCGATGGTGGTCCAGTCGTCGAGAGACAGCTGGTCTTCTTCGTTATCGAACATGCCGTACGGACGCCCTCGGAGCCATTCCGCCAGCTGCGCTTCCAGTCGCGTCGACACCAGCACGGCCAATCTACTCATGCTGACCGGGCCACCACTGGACGCCAACTGCTCAAGCGCGGTGTCAAGATTCTGGCGATCTGCTGTGTCGGCCACAAAGCCACCTTCGGCGAACCGGCGCAAAATGAACTCACGAACCCAAGTACGGCCATCTTCGGTTCCGTCCCGCATTACAGCCAATGGATTGAGCTTCGTGCTGGCCTTTCGGAGGTCAATATGCGTGCCGTTGTGCAAACGGGTAACGACCTCGCAACTACGGTTGCGATCGAAGACGATGGTTCGCACGCCTTCACCATAGCGTTGGAACTGCGACAGGCAGAAGTTCACGAATGTTGATTTGCCGCCACCTGTTGGGGCGATGATGAGCATGTGGCCCACCTGGTCGACGTGCGAAGAAAAATTGACACGCCCGCCGTATCGGTTCCCAAACACAGCCAATTGCGGAACCGGCTTCCGGAAAACTTGCTTTGAGAAGAACGGGTGCTCGCGTGGACCTTCGTCCATCGTGTAGATTGGGCATGCGTCGGCTACGTTCTCGACCGACAAAAGATCATAACGCGATTGGGTTGCCCATTGACCTGGCAAGAGCGCTGCGAATGCCGGCATTGCGTTTATGCGCTCACGGTCAGCAGTGAACTGGTTGTTCTCAAGGTTCGTGACGACGCGGTCGCAGCTTCGTTTGAGGTCACCTTTGGTCTCGCCGTATACGAACACCGACATTGCCATGTAAGCGTACGTGATGCCTTCGGCGCCGATTCGTTCCTGCGCTTCCTTGCACGCGTAGAGCATTGATTCCTTGCCAGGCTTGGATTCCGGTTCGGAACCACTGGCTTTGGCTATCGCATGTGTAATAAGACCGTACTGGGTCAGATGGTAATACTCGATTGCTGGATTGATCGTCGCGGAGCTCTCTCCAGAATCGAGGAAGCGCACAATCTGGCAGATGGTCATTTCCATATCCATCGCTGCCAGTGTCTCGAATAACATTGGGGTGGTGACCGCAGGCCAGCGTTTGATGCCGATGACCCCAACGAAGGTCGACCGTTGGCTGCCTTCAAACTTGATGAGGTCTGGGCCTGCTGCGACGTAGTTGCGGGGAAGGTAGGCATCCAGCAAGGCGTTGGCCGGTTTCTGCATCTGCGTTGGATTGCTTGCGCGGTTCAACACCGCGCCCAGCGCAGATGTGAAGTCGTCGCTCTCCAGCCGTTTCAGCTTGATGGGAACGGAGTTGGTAAAGCTGGCAATCAGACGCTCGAACGTGATGATATTGTCGCGCAGCGTGCCGACATCGCGTGCAAAGGCTTTGCGGCCCGAGAGCGATTCTTTCAACGCCGATAGCAAAGCCGAGGGGACTGCCACGCGCTTCTCTGTCTGGATTCGAGCGACTCTATCGAAAAACTTGTCGGTGCCGGTGCTGCCGGAAAACAGAAGGTACAGCGTGTAGCTAGTCTTGAAGTGTTCTCCGCTCTTGAAACGCTCGGAGTAGATTTCATCCAGGTCGGCGGCTGTCTGGTTTTGGAAGGCACCAGCGACATAGCTGGCGTCGCGGCGCTTATCGACAATCCACCATGCAGTAACGCGACTGTCGAAGCGCGAAAAAACTTTCTGCATCTGCTCAGTGTAAGAGTCGACTTGTGCATCGAACAGATCGTCGGGATCCACGCCACGATACTGGAACGCAGCCAGTAGCGAGCCATCCTTGTTTAGGACCAGTCCAGGTGTGACGTGATTGAGCCACGGGCACAGCGCCTGCAACGGGTGGACGTCGGCCTCGTCCTCTTCACGAAATCTAATTTTAAGCATATTTACATTCGCACACCACGACCGACCTTATGGGGCCGCTCGAATGGTGCCGGGAGCTTCTCCCGGGATTCGGGGTGGTACCGCTTTGCCATGATTGCGTACTGCGTGTACATGGAGAAGATCAGCGGGTCTTTTTTAAACGCCCAGCTAAGAGCCGCATGGAGGGTCGCTGAAATGGCCAGAGGGACTGCGGCCCACCAGATGCTCACTTCCGATGCAAGCAGAAACGCGATGAACGCGCCCGGGCCCCAACAAAGCCCAAGGGCCTTGTTGGTGACGCCGTTATTCAGGCGTGGCGCCAGAAGCGCCCGATTGACGGCCGAGACCCTCACAGGCCCATTGCCAAGCCACAGCCAGGAGGCGTCAGGCCGGATTTGGCGATGATGGTAGTGGCGCCGATAACGATGGCGGCTGCGATACCGACCTTGATCACGACGTCATGAAGCTTGGCAACGCCGAAGATGTGCTCGATCGCCCACATCAGCAGGGCGACCAAAGCAGCGCCGCCGACGATGCTTTTGAAGTATTCCGAGATGTAGCAGAAGAAGTCGGTTGCGCCGGCAGCGAACGCCAACTGCGGCGTCATCATGACGGCGCCAACGGCGATCGTCTTCATCGCCGCTTTCGTATCGTTCGGCATATTCTGATACGCGTGCGACAGAAACGCATGCTTCTCGCGCGCTTTATGCAACATCTTCAAGTACATATTCCCCATTTTCCACTCCCTTGACTAAACAAATTTGTTCGATGCGTCGAACCACGTTGATAACGTCGCCTTGCGGGACATTGCGCCGGCCCGCAAAAACGACGAGGTGTACTGATCTAGCGATGTAGCGCCTGACAAGCTCAGGCGGCATTGATGCGTTCGGTGGCAGGCTCATTTGGTAAAGCATTTCAAGCGCGTCCAGAGCCTGTTCGGCCGAGTCCGCGTGAATGGTCGAGACGGAACCAGGGTGGCCTGAGTTAAACGCCCTGATGAGGTCGTAAGTCTCTTGGCCTCGCGTTTCGCCGAGGATCAGGCGGTCCGGTCGAAGCCGCATGGCCAATTGAACGAGATCACGTGCGTGAATATTGTTCGTGGGGTTCGACAGCAAATTGATCACGTTTGGGATCGATAGCTGCATTTCACGCGAGTCTTCGATCGTGATGAGGCGTTCATTGGGCGGGATATGGCTCAGCAGCGCGTTGAGCAAGGTCGTCTTGCCAGAGCCAGTAGCCCCCGCCACGATGCAGTTGAAGCGCTTGTCGACTACGAGCTCAACTAACTTTGCCGCCTGAGCTTCCGTCAACGCCCCCATTTCGATAAGCCGCTTAAGCGTGGGGCGGTCGCCCTTGTCCTGATGTTTTCGAATGGTAAGAAATGAACCGTCCGGGCAGGTAGGCGCTTTCGCGCCAGCGATACGCATGTCTTCGATACTGGCACCAACCATCGCGGACTTCGATCCAGCCAGCGCATCCTGACCGACAAACTTGGCTACGGCGGTAAGCGCCATGTCGATGGCACTTGAAGTTAGCAGCTGTCCTTCGTAGGTAATGATGCCTTTGGCTTCCACATAGGTGTGGCCACCAGGGTTAATCATCAGCTCGGTGACGTCTTTCCGATCCATGAAATGTTTTACTGGAAGGAGTTGTTCAGCGAGCAGGGCTTGGATTTCAGCAGTATTTAGCATCGTTAGATTGTCGTGCAGGTATCGAGGTGCAATTTCCCAAAAGCAAAAGAATATTGATAAGGATTTGTTGCCGCAGGAAAAGGTGCAATGGACACGGTGTCCGACACCGCGGTTCGCTAAGTCATTGACGTTAAAAGAGAATGTATTTTTGGTCGGCTAAATGCGTGCACGATTTAACCGACCGTGATACCAGCCTCAATGACGAACATGCTGGGTTTCTTGTCTTTGGTACCAGAAATGAACAGTGACTCGCGGGCGCGTGTCATGGCAACAAACATCAGGCGCCGCTCTTCTTCTAGCGAACTTTTCTCGGATGGGAATGAGCCAGCTTGGAGACCAACAATCCAAACTCGGTCGAACTCCAGACCTTTGCTTCCATGTGCTGTGGTGAGCATGGCGACCGGTCGGGCCTCAGCGTCGGCCTCCGGATCTTTCTTTTCGACCTGAGCCTGGCCCAGTTCCCGCGCACGCATCTTGGCGAGGTGGTCCTCCAGCGAGGTACCATCGACCTCGTACATCTGGTGTGCAGCATCCAGGACAGCCGGATTGTGCGGTTTTTGCAGTGTTTCGCCGAGCCATTCGTAGACGCCATAATTCACTGTCGCCAAGTGGCCTTGGAACTTCTGTGCTGTCCATGCTGCGTGGCGCTTGGCGAATGTGCGCCAGATATCGATGCCCCGCTCCGACATGCCAGCATTTTTGAAGTCTTCTTTGCTCCCGATGATGATGCTCGAGCCAAAGAGCTTGCGGATTTTGCTGGCGTCGTCGGTCTCCATTCCTGCCCAAGCGAGTACTTGGTCCAGGTCGTTGCTTGCCGGTTGGATCAGGGACCGGAGCAGTGCCGCGTAAACCTGTACTTCCGGACAGTCGAAAATGCTTCGCCCATCGGTCTTCCGATGTGGAACGCCGCGCGTGTGCATTGCCGCCTGCAATAGGGTCAGTTCATCGTTGGTGCGTGAGATTACGGCAAACGACGCGCCATCGGCGAGCGCACAGGCAGCTTCTTCAGCTACCGCGGCATACTCAGTGGAGGCATCCTTGAACCGTTCCCAACTAACTATGCCTCCCTCGCCTTTCTGTGCAAACAGGCGCTTCGGGATTCGTTCGGTGTTTCGGCTGATTAGCATTTCGGCGGCACCCAGTATCTCGGACCGGCATCGATAGTTGATGCCAAGTTGAACTTGTAAGGCGCCGAATTCTTTGGCGAAGCGCTCCATACCCGAGTAGCCCAGGGCACGGCGAAATGCATAGATTGACTGGTCATCGTCGCCTACGACCGTGAGGGCGACGCCAGCGCGGCCGTGATGTGCGGTCCACTCGTACTGTGCTTTGTCGGTATCCTGATATTCATCGACCAGCAAGTGGTCCACTGGCAGTGTCGACATCGACTTGTCACGCAGCGCCAAGTTTGTCTTGAGGATGATGTCTTGGAAGTCGATGACGTGAGCGTCTTCCATCAGCTTGATGTAGATGCGCACCATTTCCTGTAACTCAGGGTCCAGGGTCTCTGGAATAGTGCCGGCCTCCTTCGCCAACTCAATCACGGGAGTGGCCTCACGCATTTGTATTCTGGCGCCGCTCTCACGGATTGCGCGGATCACATACCCTATGCGAACGCCCTCCTTTACCAGATTCCAGGGCGTGGTGAATGGGGAGTGCATCTTCGCCAAGATCGCACGCCCGAATTCGCCTTTATGTTTCCGCGGCGATGCCATGAGCATATTCACGCTGTGGAAGGTGCCGACCAGCAGATTGGCTTTCGTGCGCGGGTCAGCAAGCTTCATCGTGCGCTCGCGAAGCTCGAGCGCCGCATCGCGCGTGAACGTGACGGCGCATACTTTTTCGCCTTCGTTCAGCAGCGTCGCAGCTTTTGTCGCGAGCATTTTGGTCTTACCAGATCCTGGACACGCGATCGAAAGGCAATGGCCCACATGCAGCGCTACTTCGCGCTGCTGTGGATTGAGTTCCGAAAGGATGTCGTTCACGCTGCCTGCTGCTCGGCTTCGTTTGCGGCGATGGTTTCTTTCGGGGCGACCTTGTTTCGCATGCCGCGCAGGGTACGGCTGATGAACTGGGCCAGGCCGCGCATTTCTTTCTTGATGGCGAGTTCTTCCATCTCGATGGCATCTTGCTCGGCTTCTTCGTTCCAGCACAGCTGGTTCAGGATGACGACGAATTCGTCCTGCTTGCGGAAGACGCCCAGGACACGATTCGCCAGGCGGGTGCGAAGTTGGACTTCGTGTTCAGCTGCAGGCTTGGTATAGGTCGGCTTGAGCCAGTCGTCACGCGAAGCGTGCACGTTCAGCGAAACGCGCGAACGATCGATCTCGCCAGTGATGCGTGCTTCCATTGCTTCAACGCGTTCAACGATCGACGCTTCCAGCTTTGCAGCTGCAGCTTCACCGACGAACATTGGGCCGCTCTTGCTGATCACGTGGATGCCGGTTTCGATGGTCGCGAAATAGCGTTCGAACGCCGAGGCAACGACACGTTCGTTGAGCTCGACGACAGCGATGATGGAGGCAACGCCTTCGTGACGGCGAGCCAGGTTCTCGATGCCCTTCTGACGCTGGCGCCGGGCTTTGTTGCGCAGGATGTCGACGTTGTCGGCCGAAACAGCGCCGAGAACCTGCTCATCGATCGAACCTGCAACCGGCGCAGGGCGCGAATCGTCGAGTGCCTGGTCAGCCATGTCGTGGGCCATCACGACTTCTGCGATTGCGCTGCGCGCGTCATTGGTGCTCAGGCCGGTTTCTGCGATTTCCATTGTGTCCCTCGGGAGTAAAAAGTGTTCGGAAGCAACATGCTGCCGCCCCTTTCCTTTTTTCTGCCGGTAAAACCCCTACGATATTTTGAAGGAATTAGCTCCGATCGGATCACTCGAGTGAAACCGCAAATGCTTGGAAGCGATTCGACACCGATTTTGACGACATTTCGCTGCGGCAATTTTATGGTGCGCTGATACAGTTTCTACTTCGAAATGGAGGCGTCGTGAAGATAGAGCGGTTCTGGCCACGCGCGGCAGGTGCGCTGGCGATCATCGCCCTCGTGTTGGTGACAAACGAGGGCTATCGGCATATTCGTGGCCTGGTCGACACTGTGGCCCAATCCAAGCAGGACATCGCATTGCTCAAGCGAGATATTTATGTCTTGCAGGTGCAACTAGACAACGGCTCGGGGATCCCCGCGAAGGTCGTTGCTACGGCAGTTCCTATGGCCTCGCCCTCTCCAGCATATCCAGTGGCCCCACTTGGACTTCCTATGCCGGCGCCAATGACGCAGACGCTGGCCCTACCCGAAAGTCAGGCCCGGCCGCGTTCTAAGACGCAAACGGTCGACGAGCCGAAGAGCTTGGTGAGCGTGGTGCTGATGAGCGACGAAAAGGCGTCAGCGACGCCAGCAGCTATCGGTACCAAAGCTGCAGAAGGTCCGAAAATGGACGTGAAACTTCTTGGTGAGGCAAAGTGATGTTTCGTCGTCTACGCGCAACACCACGCAAGTTCATTGGACTTCGCGTCGTTGTGTTCGCGATTGGAATGATTTACGTGCTTGGCACAACAACGACGATCCAGTCCTTCGGCTTGGCGTTCGAGGCGCTGGCGCAAATTGGTAAAACGATGCAGCAGATCGCTGGCACTACCCCTAAATTGAACGAGTAGGAAGAAGAAAATGGCTAGCAATATCGGCGCCGACGTCGCCAAGGAACATTTGGCGGACGGACAAGACAACATCAAAGAAGCGGTGAATACGATCAGACGTGTCCTAAAAAGCTTTCCTGACCTTGCCCCTGAGCTGACGGAGGCGACAACACATCTAACATCTGCAAGGGTGTCGATGCAGCTCGCCGGCCAGCGGCTGCCGAAATAAGCGTATGAGTCTCGTTTGTCTTCTTGGCCGGCATGGCAGTGGGAAGTCCACTATCGGAACAGGCCTAATTGCCCACGGTTACCAACACACAAGTGTCGGGATGCTTCGCCGGCTTGCACAGGCATCGCAGTTTCCCTCGGACGTACCCGCAGCGTTGATGATGGCGATGCGGCGCGAGCGTGCCGGATCGGCGATGAGCACTCCGACCGCGAAGAAGCTCGTTGACTACTCATGCAAGGTACCCAAAGCCGTTTTAGATGGCTTTCCTTCCTGCGTTGAGCACATTGCGCTTCTTCCAAGAGACACGGTGTTCTGTGTTGTCTGGACGCCAGCATTACTGCGCCTGCAGCGGCTAGAGCACCGTAGCGACACTACCAAGCGCCTGTGGACGCCAGGACTGCATTCCGAGCGCGAGGCCTCCTTGCCTTTATTGCTGTCGACACTGCGCCGCACCCGGCGCTGCATTTTCGTGGCGAACTATTCCACACCGGCGGTGGCGGTCGCGCAAATGTTAGGGAAGCTTGCCGAAAGTTGAGTTGCACTGTGGAATTTCGATGGTCCAATGGAGATAGTACCAACGCACTGAAAGACCACACCCATGAGCTTCGAATTCAACAATTCCGATAGTCTACTCAATGACTTCAGGAACCCTTTTAAGTTTGAGAACACCTTCATGTTCATCACGGCGGCCGTTACGATGGCCGGCGCGATTCATATCATCCTTACGGCGAAACAGCTCTTTCAGGCCCATAACGACGTCCTGGCTGGCGTAACGCTGGCTCTTGCAATGCTACTTGGTGGAGTGTCTATCAAGACGCTTATAAAGGCTCTTTCTCAGGTCAAGTTTTGGCTCGGTAGAAAGCATCCGTTGGGGCTTGCTGGAGAGCTCCCCGCGAGCGAATGCGGCGTAGGGATCGGTACCGAGGAACTGCTCGATACGATGCGACATCGTGCCCTCGACTTCCCTGAGCCGAAAGGCGCCTTGAACGGCGTGCTGTACTCGCTGATAAAGGATCTGATTACCTCCCCTACGCCTGTCCAGGCGGCGGCGGTTTTGCATTTCCACACAATCTTGCAGTTGGCCGCTTTGCTGGTCTCGCTCGTCGTTTCGTATTTCGTATTCGTCGGCACCGCTCATGAAGGCGTGGCGTCGTGGATTTACTTGCCTTTCTGTGGCCTGTCCCTTTTGACTCCGTTCACGCAGCAAAGCCGCTTGAGCATGGATGCCGAACCAGATGCACAGGCACAGGCCAGCACTGCCAACGGCGCTCTCTGGAAGCTTATGGGTCTTGTGGTGTTCTCGATCATGGCCCCGGTCGTCATCCCGCGCGTGCTGCCGGCGTTGCCAATCCCCCCAATGTGGGCTGCACCTGCCCTGCTGTTGACCGGATCGCTGATCGCATCGCTTCTGTTCTTCTTCGCACTGACCTCACGCCTGGACCGCGCCTCGCGCACTGACGTGTCATGTGAGCAAACCACCATTGCTATGAACTGCGCACCTGCACAGCTCTGGACTACCATCAGCCGCGACTTTCAATCGTCGTGGGTCCGTTCGATTCCGAATCGTGCCTATGCGAATGTCCCGCCCGATGTCTCGGAAGGCAATCGAGGCTCATTCGGCGGTTTCATTGTCGAAGAAACTCAGCCTGTGCCGACCAGCACCACGCAGTTTGCTACGTGGGGCGAAGCCCTCCAAGTAACTTCGACCCGGTTCCTGTTGGCGCTCGGTGCATGGGGCACTGTCTGCGCAACGGCGGCCAGTTTCGTCGGCGCTTATTACGCATCGAACTTCGCAACGATGGAGCGCATGCAGATCAGCCGCGTGGTGCTTGTTGTGATTGCGCTGTGCTTGGTCGTTGTCTTGAGTCACAAAACAGGCCATCTGTTATGGTCGCGCATGCAGTTCAAGTCGCGCATTTATTGGATCGAAACCAGCGGCACCTACCAAACTAGCACGATCGCCATTGGCAACCAGTTCAAGGGCCATACCCAATCTAGTTCGACGCTGACCCGAATCGAAGACGCGACTTTGCGTGTATGGGTTATGGACATAGTTTCGGTCGCGTTTGGGAAGGAAGGCCAGCGCAGCATCATCGCCATGTCCCCTGTCGATAGCGTGGCTAAGAGCATGGCTGACCGGCTGAAAGCGTTCGCTGCTGATCAGTCCAGTGTCGCCTTGCCAACCGCGCACCGTGACGTGCAGCGAGCACAGTCGATCGGTGCGCTCAATGCGGCTGTGCAGGCTGCGACGGCCGCGGCCCAGATCGAGGAAACGCAGCGCGCAGCGTTGCGACGCGAACGACCGGCAGCGCAGCAGTTGGCCGATGACCCGATGCGCAAGGCTGGCAAGGTCAAGTTCTTCAACGTAGAGAAGGGCTTCGGCTTCATCACTAGCCGCGATGGAAACGATTACTTCTTCAATTCGAACTACGTCAAAGGCGAATCGGCAATGACCGGCTTACAAGTCGAGTTTGAAGCGGCGCAGTCGGATCGCGGCCCGATAGCGAAAAACGTGCGAGTTGTCACCGCCACCGTCTAGGCGAGATCGCGGCCCCAGCTGACAGGGCCTATCGTTCAGGCGAAAAAAAAGCCCCATCCTCGAAAGGGTGGGGCTTTCCTGTTTTTGAAGCTATGCGCCGAAGCGCATAGTGTGATGACGCACGAGCGACTGGGATACCACCCGCTACAGGTCTTTCGCTTAGGCCGCGGCCATTGCGTTCGGCACTACAACGACGCTCGAGATTGCTCCTTTAATCGCGTAGCCGCCGAGTTCGCTTTCGTAGGGCTTGTGAATCAGCCGGTCCAGGTACAGCAGGGTTCCACTTTCCGTTGGGACGCTGCCGAGGACATTGGCGATCGAGGGGGAACTTGCGCCCTTCCTGCGCACGACAACGACACCGTCGCCCAGGTGGACATTTGCTTCGGTAGTTTCCATGTTGATCCTATGCTGCTTTCAGAATTTTCCGCATGTCATGCGCGGAGATGTTGTTGAGTTTCGCCAAACCGTCGACGAAATCTTGTAATACCGTACTGAGGTGCAAGAACTCGTCGTCCTCTTTTTCAGGCGTCGCCCAGTCCAGGCCGGCACGAGCAGAATCGGCCTTAAAATCAACCATCTGGGCTTGGTAAAGATCTAGACTACCGGGTATGTGAAAATAAACGACCCGAACTGGCTCTGTTCTCTCTACCCGCATTGGACGGTGCATTGCCTGCCCTTCCGTCTTCGCGCTCCAGCTGCGATCATAGAAGACGACCACATCGCTCATCGGTAAGTTGTATCCCGATTTGGCGCAAGCTTTAGTTGCTAAAAGGTGATCAGCTTTGCCCGTAACGAATTCTTCGTCCTTCGCCTTCACGCGTTTTTTGATGCTGATCCCGCCATGGAACTGGACAGCCTTGATTCCCTTGGCAGCCAACTCGCGATGGAGCAAGCGTACCGTCGCAGGGTTTTCACAGTAGAGCAGCGCCTTCTTCCCTTGGGCGGAAAGATCGATCAGGAAGTCTCTGACCGCACGCTGCTTCGATGTTAAGCCACTGTAAACTCCCAGCCCCTCGACCCCATTTTGCGGAATGTTCAGGGCAGTTTGCACGGCCTGCAGCCGCGCGAGCAGGATCGCCAGGTTGTGCTGCTTGTCCTCATTCCGATCGCGATACCACTTAGCAAAATCGTCAGCGGCTTTCAGGTAGTAAGCGAGATGCTTGCTGTCCCACTCGACCTCGATCGTTTCAAATTGCGCCTCGGGAAGCTGGATATGCTTCGCTACCTCTGGCTCTTTGGTGATGCGGCGTTTCAGGTGCGGCGCAAGCCACTCACGATATCGCTCGACGTTGGCAATCTTCGGGATTTCCCGCTTCGCACCTTCGCGCAGCGTTTCGGAGTAGGCGTGTGTACACCATTCGACCACGACAAATTCAGTCCTGATCTTGTCCACGCCCCGAGAGGCATGCTGCATCCCCTGCGTCCACCAGGCCTCGAGGTACCCTCGGTGGTGACCGTATTGTTGCGCTGCCGTTCCATCTCCAGCGGTGAATAGCAACAGCCCGTGAATATCTTTACCTGTATTCGCAATCGGCGTGCCGGTCGAGATGTACCGCTTACGCGCAGCGAGCTGGAAAAGTGCCCGTGATTGATCACTTTCGAAATTGGCCAGTCGCTCCCCTTCGTCAGCACAAACCAGTCCAATGCGGCGGCGTAGTCGGTGTGCGTAGGTAATGCGTGCAGAGGCTTTCGCGTCGACCAGCATACGAAGTCGCTCGTACGAAATCAGATTGATCTGGGCGAGCTCGTTGAGCTTGTCCGGACTATCGATCACGCAGACCTTGTCTTCGCCAATCCCGATGCGCAGCATCTGGGCCAGCATCTCGTCTATAAGCCTGCTTTCAACGACCACTAAGCCGTGCTTTACCCCTGACAGCAGGATCAGCGCCACATTGAGGCGACTTTTGCCCAATCCCTGTAGCCACGCTGCAATTGCGCCCGTGGGTTTCATCGTCAACTCGATCAAGTCATCAAGTTGAAAGTCCCAGCTCAAGAATTTGTCGAGGCCCAAGTCGATCGCACGCTTTCGCAGGCGAGCGGCCTCAACCGGGTAGGCTTGAAGCAGCCCTTGATGTGCGACGGTCCATCCTTCGCGAGCACCCTCCAAAACATAGTTCGCCTCGAGCTCGTCGGTCTGGATCAGGTAGTCTTTATCGTTCTTCTGGTAGCGGTACCCGCCTTCATCTGCCCGCGTGAATTCGACGCGCTCCCCTTCCTTGATTACAGGAGAGAGCCACTTCGCTGGATTGACGTTGTGCGTGCGCCTTGAGATGCCGGTGATGCTGGCCATGCTCGCTGCGCCTTTCGTCCAGATGGTGTGTTTCAAAGGCATTGCCGCCCTTTCGTGGCGCCGGACCTTTCGGGCTAGCGTCTCGAAAACACCTGGTTGCACGATTGGCTCGCCGCCTGCATCACGGATAGCCTCAACAAAGGCCTCAAACGCCGCTACAGGCGCGTCACTAAGCAGATACGCCTCGACATCCAGCTTTCCTTGTCCGTTGAACTGGACGCCTTTTGGAAGCCTGTGATGCTCTGTCGAGAATATGCGCTTCTCGAGTACGGTGTTCGCAACGATCGCTTGTGTCAGGCCGCAAAAATATCGCAGTCGGACTTTCCTCCCATCCAGCGCAATTTGCACAGTACGGTTTCCCGTAACTGGCAAAGTGATGGTAGGGGCTGAAGCATCGAGCAGCTGATAGCGAAGATCGGCCGGGCGGGCTTTGTTGAACCCAGGATCGAGCAGGCCCAGGTCCGGCACCGGCTCGTCGAACGATTCCACCGCGCGGTGCATGGGCTGGCGCTTGCTGGCGCTTTCCCCGAACACCACCACGGAAGTGAGGACGTTTGCGTTCTCTTCCTTGAAGGTTGCTGCCGGCAGGTCAAAAATTCCGCGTAGGCGCGTTTGCACCTTCTTCGACGCCCAGCAACCAGCGCCAGCGCGGATTGCGTCGGCACTTGAGCGGGGCAGCAGCGCCACCACGATGCGGGCCGCCTTGAGTGCTTGTATCACGGCGTACTCATCCGATGTAGCGTTCGTATCCGGACCGAGGCGGCCGAAGCGGGTGAACCCTTCTTCGGCTTTCAGTCCAGTTGACTCAAGCGTTATTGAGAACGGTGGGTTGATCAGGGCAGCACACATGCCGACTGGCCGCACGTTTTCCATTCCAGTGCAAAGGACCTCGCATTCGAAGCCAGCTTCGGAAATTACGCGCCTGACTTCATCGACCGTTCCAGCGTGCACATCCACGCCGAACAGCTTGTGCTTGCCTGGTTCTGCGAACTGCAGCAATCTCGCTGAGCCCACCGAGTTGTCCAGGATTGAAGTGATGTCGAGGTGGCCGATGAAAGACCACATCCAGGATGCGAGCTCATCAGGTGTCCAATATTGCGAAAGGGTCTGGCGTCGCTGTACCGCCAGGTCGCCCATGTGCCGGATTTTGGAACGAAGGCTGCCGAGGCTGGCCAGATTGCGAAGGGGTGCATACCATTGTTGTGATTGCGATTGCATGAAATCTCCTGTCAGTGCCAGTAGCTGGCGGGGGTAATCTGGCAGGCGTAGAGCTTGCCTATCGCGTGAGATAGGCAAGCCCCGAGGGGCTTGAGGTGCATCGAACGATGCAGGTTGAATGGTTAGGATTGTCCGAATGTCCCGAGATACAACATCAACTTTTCAGCTGCGCCATGGGAGAATTTGAGTTCCATTTGCTCTTTGAAAAAGATGATGTCCAGGCCGGTGAAGCTGGTACGGTCACGTGACTTAAACGAGAAATCATAGTTGCAGATGCCATGCCGGGCCGGCGCAAGCTCGATCGACAACTGATCCATCTCAGCCCATTCGAACGCACACGCCAAGCCTTTGAACAGCTCGACCAGCCAGTCGCGCGAGCTATGGCCGAAGTCGTATTGTCCGATGTTCGAGCCGTAGGTTTTCTTGCTGACGTAGATTCGACGGAAGCACGAAACCGAACTAGCTGTGCGCTTCATCTCGGTCTCGCGATCGAGGTTAAGCTGATTGATGAGCATCTTGGCGTTTTGACGATGTGCAGTCTCGATCCCGGCGTCGCCACCGTAAGTGCTCTCGAGGTAATTCCACAGTTTGTCCAGATCAACAGGCGGGACAAATTCCGTCTCACTTCGTCGATTCATGCGGTGGTATTCGTCACTCCAACGGCTCATACCAACCGCTTCTAACGCGTCCAGTTGGCTGATGTCGAGCACGACGCCTGCAGGTGCAAAGCGATGCTGTGCGATCCGGATTAGGTTTGTGATGGCCTGCTCGGTGACGCGGTAGATACCTTGCGTGCTTGGCCGGTCAACGATGGTCGACCAGTCCTCACCAAAAACTAACTTTTGGAGATCGCCTTGCTCGGCTGACAGCCTGCTCAGGTCGCGTTCGAATTGCAGGTAGGACGTGAAAATTTCATTGCGTGACTTCGGTTGCGGGTCCGGCTCTGGGTCGGGCTCAGGCTCAACAACGGGAGGTATCACCGAAACGGCAGGTTTCGGTGTCGCCGGGGGTGTAGCGACAGGAACGATCGCTAGAAGTTCGGCCAGGTCGAATTCACGGGAAAATTGATCAGTGGCCAGGTGGCCTGGGTGTGCGCTCGGGCGAGCACTCACCATTGTTTTGGTTTGCATGGTGCATCTCCAGTCAATGCCGCATGGCGGCGTAAAAATGGAGTTGCCAAAAGGCTTGTCGCAATTGGAGCGAGAAGCGGGAGAACCAGAAAGCAAACGGCCCCTTAAAAAAGGGGCCGTCTACAAGCATAGAGACAGAGTCTCGATATCTTTTTAGTGCATCAATTCTTCACCGCAGTTTGGGTGAAATTACGCTTGATGACGTTGTACACCGCAACGTACGGCTCGAGAAACAGCTTCGAGTCGGCGATTGCGACTTTTTTCATGTGTTGGAAGAACTCACGCATGCTCATGACCTACTCCTTAATGGTTCTCTCGAACGCTGTGGTAAATGTACCTGCAGATGGCGTAGAAGTCAAACAGCAGGAACACTGCTTCCGCGCCATACAGCATTGTCATCGTGAAGCCTTCCACACCGTTCATTGCCAGCCACTTGTTGAACTTGTAGATAATCAGCGCTGGAATCGCCATAGCAGCAAAGTAGGCAAGGCCCACGATGGTATGGACGACCAATTTCCCCAGCACCATGTACCACTTCTCTTTTTTCTTTTTCATTTCGATACGTCCTTTAAAAAACCCTTCCTCCGGTTGCTCCGGGCTCAGTGAGTTGGATTGAAGTCCCTAGTGCAGCGTGAGCTGGACGATGAGACTGTGTTTGCAGAAGCCCGAGGGCGTTCAGATCAATGCCGCAGAGCGACGATTAAAGGATTGAGCAGTGGCTCATCGAGGATGAAAGGATGAGCTGATGATGGTGCGTGGTCGCGTCAGGCAAACGAATGTCTCGACGGAGAGAGTGGTCTGGGAATTGCAGCCGGCTGAGCGGCGAGTTGCGGAGGTGATGCGGTACAAAAATGCCGCAGAGCGACCCTTGCATTGTAGCGAAGGCATTTCCGCCAAGCAAGCGGTTTTGACTTGCTACCGCCCCCCAAGGGGAGCGGCAGGAAGTGGGTTGCAGGTTAATTACGTCGGGCCGCATCCGTCCTTGAAAGCCCCAATCGGGAGCTTCCACTGACCTTCTGGAAGGAAAATCGGGCCCAAATACTCATGGCTTTCAGCAATTTGCAGCATTTCGAACGTGCATGGGTACGGCATGCCCAAATCGGCCTGCTCGTTCACAGTCCTGGTGCGATGAATCGTGACTTTGAACTGGCGCTCGTACGTTGCGATCGGCTCGAAGGCGTCAGGCATGTAGGTACGAATCGTCGCCCACTGGTCAGCGTTGCCGAAGATACAGGTGCGGCAGGAAGTGCGACCCCAGCCCAGGTGATAGGCAGGGTGGACAGCTACCCTGTGTTTGCGAATGATCTCCCACACTTCGGCCTCAGTCCAGGCATGGACAGGACGCCAGTGATCGACATGGCGCCAGACCTTCAAACCACTGCGCAGATCAGTCCTGTGCGGTTCAAACGTCTTGTACTTCGCCCTGTTGGACGATTCCTCTGCCCGCTCTCCAGTGATGACCAGGGTGCGTTTGCTTTGGAATCGCGGGTCGTTCGTCATGACACGGGCAAAGACATCGATCTTGGCCACCCCGCTACACCACCGGGTTCGCAGATCAGCGCCAACTTGCGGAAATTTCAGGCGGGTGCCCAGATTTCCTCCGTCGCCGCCGACCGTGCGTACAGACCCATCAGGCATCTCGAACGAGACAGCAGCGGTGCGCGATTCACACCTCAACATCTCAGTTTCGATCCCGCCTACGCGCCAGCTATTGTAGAGAGGAATATTGAATGCCTTGGCCAGCGCGATCAGATACCCTTCCGTGATCGGCCAGTCCATCAACTTACTTTCGCGGCCATCGACCAATTGGTGATGGAGCTCGATTTTGGAGGGATCTACCCCGGCCTCGATCAGAGCAAGTAGCGACGCGATCGAGTCTTTTCCGCCGCTCATCTGGAGGGCGTAGATCTGATAGCTGTGCAGGTCAAACTCCGTTGCCCCGATCTGAATCGCATCGAGTACATCGGTTTCATTTTCAGCGACTATTTCAAACATACTTTTCTCCAGAAATTCTGCCGGAAGCCGGCGATAAAATTCGGAGAAGTCAGGGTGACTTAGCTCTGCTGGGCAGGGGTAAGGCGAAGAAGGAAAACCGGCACCACCCCGTGAAGGGTGGCGCTGGTTCAGGCAGCGAGCTTTACAGCCGGCTGCGGTTTTTCAAACGGATACTTCGACACATATCCCATACGCTTCCACACTTCCGTGTCGACGCGAATAGGGTTGGACAAGCCGGCTTTCAGATTGACGAAGCGACCTGTGTAATCGAGCTTGCCATGTCGCAGCAGCATCCAAAGCAGGTTGAAGATTTCCTGTGCCATCGCGTTGTTGATGACCAGGCTTTGCTTTTGCAGTGCTTCGGCCACCGAACAGCTTGGCCTGTCGTCCGTTGCATCGAGCGCGACGTCGACCATTTCAGGGAACAGGTCAGCGACGTGCGGGAGGCGTGGAGAAGTGCTATGACGGCCAAGGATTTCCCCGAGAACGACCTGCCCCGAGTCTTCGCCGTTGCCGCTGTCAATGTAGTAGCAGTGCGAGCTGCACACGGCTTCCAAGATTGCTGCGCGGCCCTTGCGAGAGTCCACACAGCCGATCACGATGTCAGGTTCGATTTCGTGGTTCGGCTCCAGCTTGCGGGTGACAGCTTTCCACTCCGTACCCCACGCCAAGTTGAGGCGGTTGATCAGGAGCGCAGCCTTGTGCTGGCCAACGTCAGCTGGGAAGAAGCACTGGCGACCGATGTTCGACTTTGAGACGATGTCGTCATCCCATAGTGTGACTTTCAGCCCGGCCGGATGGCCTAGTTCGAGCATCGCGAAGTGCAGTTGCATAAGGCGCGGGATCAGTGCTGATCCAGTGCCCCCGGCGCCGATAACGGTGATGCCGACAGCCTGGCGGAACAGGCGGGGATTTGCGGTGTGGGTAAATTTCATGGGGTGTCGAGTTGGAAGTTAAGAATGGTGAATTGGCCCCTGATACACAGGCGCATCTTCACGCTTTGAATTGGACGGTCGCAGTGGCCGACGACGAAAGCCATCTTGACCGCGTGAGCATCGTCTTCGTTGTCGGTAGGTGAGAAGAAGGCTTTGCCGGTGCTATGGGAATGGCAGTCGACCACGATCTGTTCGTTGGGGTCCAAGTCGGGGATCTTGTAGTCGAGACGCGAGCGAGTGCCGTGCACCGTGCCGGAGCGAACGAGACGAAATTGCTTCGTCACTTCATTCCAGACGATGTTGCCGCCGATCTCGACGTGGCTGTCCTCGCGAGCCCACTCCATGAATTCAAGGAGCAGTTCGCGCGGCAGCTTCGTCGTGAGGTAAATCGTGGATTCCTCCAGCTTCCCGAAAGGGACGACCGTACTGATCTCCCCCACTTTGCGAACGAAGCGTGCCCAGCTGCGGCGCACCTCGAGGAACGTGCCGTTCGCCGCCATCACAATGCGTTCACCATTTTGAGCCAGAGGCTCGAGCGGCGAATACATCGGCATGGCCACGATCGGGCAGGCGCGTTGGAGTGCAATGTCGCGCTTGTCCATCACTTTGCCCCCAGCTTCTTGCGCACTTCGACCATGACGTCGCCGAGCGTTTTTTCAGCCGATACCAGGTAATGCATTGGGAACGTTTCGTACACGCCGCCGTCGAGCAGTTCCTTCCACATCGCGTATTCACCACGAGGGTGAGACGCTTTCTTGATGCGGCCGTTAGGGTGCGTAAATTCGCTATCGAAGAAACCATTTTCCCACTCCGGGATCGCCGAGACAGCCGCCTTGCGGGGGATGCTCGCGGTACCGGTGCAGATCGTATGGTTGTCGTAGACGTTGAAGTACGGAGCATGACAGAGGCCAGTTTCGCCAGTCGGGCGCTGGTTTTTTGGAAGCGCGAAGACGGACCACGACTCCTTGACGACTACGAACAGAAGTGGGGGATGAGGCAAGTTGCCCCAACGCTGGCCCAGTTCTGCGCACTTGAAGAAGGCGCGGCGCTTACCTTCAGGCAGCCACCAAACCATGTGTTCCGCCGAAATGCTTACGACGTTCTCCGGGAGAATGTCGGTGTTAAGCGAATGGGTTTTGGTGAGCTGTTCGAACATCGCGACCAGTGCTTCGGGCGTGATGGCGCTGCCAGCCATGATCTGCTGGGAAGGCGCTTCCGCGGTTCCAACGTCACGCACTTCATGTTTCGTCACGTAGGTGATAGAGCTGGCGTCGTTTGGGTTTGAATACAGGAGCAGGGCCCCGGTCATTTTCATGCGGACGTCGCCGGCATTGATTGAAAAGTCGTGCATTGCAGTTTCCTTATTTATCGGCGTCGCCGATGGAGAGAAGTGGGATGAGCGCGTCTACCTCGGCCATGAGCCGGAACAGTGCGTCGAGTTTTATGAAGAAGCTGTCGAGTTCTGCCGGATCGGACGGAAACTCGTTGACGGTGAGGTACTCGGAATAATCGCCAGACTCGTACATGCCGTTGACGTAGTCATCGACGTAGGTCGTGTAGCGGTCGTCCCTGTTGAAGCCTATCGAGCAGGCGGTGAACAAGGAGCAGCCATGAGGTCCGCCAAACATTGCACCGCACTGCTTGACATACTCCAGTGCGTCGCGAAGCTTGAGCAGCTGGCGTGCGACCGTAGCGACCTGCTTGTCGTTCGACTTGGAGTGTCGTTTCAGTTTTCGTTTGCTGAACGCGCGCTGACCTTTACGAGGGAAGCAGAATCCTTGCCCCCATACCTTCAGCAGCACACTTGGGAGGTAGTTCTTTGCGTCTTCGCCGAAGCGGTCGACAAGTAGCTCCATCGCGTCTTCGTCGGTGGGAAGCTCTGAGAAATCGCCATCCCACAGTTGGTACGATGCGACTTGATCGATGACCATCATCGGGGTGAGGATGTCGGCCGTCTTCCACCCGCCCGATTCAATAGCTGAGAAGGCGGAGTAGAAAAGACCAGGGCATTTTTCCTCCAACTGCAGTGCTATCGGTTCGGCAACACGGACTTCCGAAGTGGGATCGCCGTGCAGGCCGAACACCCAATTCTTGAAGTTCGTAGGCTCGCCGTCGCTGTCGCCGAATTGCAGTTCGTTCGCGGCCTCGGCGTCGAAGACATGCACGTCGAAGGTCAGGTATTTCATGCGGTCCGTGTGCGCCTTAAACCAGGCACGCAGGCCTTGCTCAAGAATGCATTTCGGCGTACTTGCATGGGCGCCGATCATGTCGGGCTTGATCACGTCCGCGTTGACAAGTGCTCGAGCGAACGTTGTGTAGTCGACTTCTCGGTTGACGATTTCGACGAAGTGCGGCACGGCCGCGTTGATGGTGGGAAGTTGAAACGCCAGGGCTGGCGGTTGCGGGATATTGGCGACTCTTTCGAGCACGCTCATTTCGATTGGATTGAGTTGCATTGCTACTCCTGTACGGTGTCCGCATAGCGGTAGAAAAGGAGCAAGCCAGAGGGCTTTCTTATGCGTGGGCAGAAGAAAGCCCCCGATAAATCGGGGGAGGAACCGCTAAAAGATCGGCGGGAGTTGCGAGGATGCCAGCTGCAAAGGGCGGGCCGTTCGGGTTGAAGGCGCAAGTAACTTTTTTACTGCCGTGGAGCAGTTAGCCATTTGCTCATCAACCCGTATTACGGGCCGCCCCCCACCAGGCGCGAGCCAGGTAGGGGTTTCGCCGCGCAGGATCGAATCGAGCTGCGAACGAAGCATTTTCAGCCTTTCGTGCCGACGTTGCGCACGAACTTGTATGCGACCTGGTCGCCGTTGATTTCCGGGTCCTGCAACACAGCAGTGCTCAGGTCCGGGTACATGTTGACGTAGACGTCCTTCACTTCTTCTGGCGTGAAGTCCGGCCCAGGATCGGGCAGGTTGACGCCGTTGAATGAGAAGGTGCGGGTGAGGGTTTGAACTTGGATCGTCATGTTGATTACCCCAGCAGCGCCAGCAGGTCATTCTGATCCGACGCAACTTGCGTCGGGGCTGCGTCGCTCACCGTGCTGGCCAAGGTATTGATCGTGTCGCCATCTGCATCATCGTCGCCTTCATCGCCTTCACCATCGCTACCAGTCGCACTCGCGGCCGGCTTCGTGGTGTCCTTCGACTTCAGCGACTTCACAGCTTTATCCGATGCCTTCTTGGTAGCTTCGCCCAAGATGGCGGCCGTTGCAGCCACTTGAGCGGTGAGGCTCAGGCGGTTTGCTTGATACGTGCCGATCAGGTCGGCAAAGCCGGCGTCGAGTTCTGCTGGTGTAGCCGCCATTGCGAGCGGTTGAGCCAGCGCTGGGTTCTTGCTGGAGGTGGTCGGCATGACGACGACCTTGAGGGTGCCATTCGCCCCGCGCGTGAGCTTGAGGGTCAGGGAGGTTTCTTCCGTGATGATGGAATCGAGTTGCATGAACATGATGGTTTTCCTAGAGATTGAAAAAAAGCGCCACGAGGGCGCTTTCAGTGATTTCAGTTTTATTTCAGTATTTGAGGACCGAAGGGATCGTCGCGGAGTAGTCGAAGTCTTTGACCGCGAGCAGCTTCTTGATAAGGTCGTCTTTCTTTTCGTTGCCGAGTTTGGCGTAGCCTTCGCCGATCGCCTTGTCCAGCCCGACCGCCTTGGCAATCACTCCGATCTCGCTCTTGGTGAGCAGATCGAGGAACTCCTTGTCGAGTTTCCAGTGTTTCGTCAGGTCGAGCTGGTGATGCTTAGCCAGGTGCTGGAGATGGTTCACCTCCAGGTTATCCATGGCCGAGACTGCGAGCAGTTTCGTCAGCTTGTCAGCGACAGTGTCATCGAGAGCGCACATCTGTTCAGCGATGCCGCCCAGGTTACTGGCCTTGTTCTGGTCAGTAAGCGAGAGCAGGGCTTTGGACAGCGCAGTGCCATCCACGTGCCGGCTGCTGCCGTTCAGGCACAGCGCCAGAAGGTAACGGCTGGACAGTTCGGCTGATGCGACGATTTCTTTCTTCATCGCTGCGCGCCAAACTTTCTCACGGTACGCCTTGACGCGGTCACCTTCGTTCACCGTGATCGGCGCTGCTTTCGGTGCCGCCCCTGCTTTGGGCGCCGCCTTCGCGGTACCGTCTGCTGGAGCGTCCTTCACCGCAGCTGCTGCTTGGGCCGTAGCTTCCGCTGCTGCCTGCGCTGCTGCTTGCTGTTCCGACTGGATGCGAGCGGCCACCTTCTGCGAATTGCAAACGGTGTCGAAGCACTGGTCCCTGAAGACTTTGCCCATGCCTTGCGGCAGACCGCTGACCGCAGCACCGAAGTTCGCACACGAGCGGCATGCTTCTGCCTGCTCGGTACCAACGCCAGCTTTGCCGTCAGCCGACAGCTTGACGAGCGTCGAGTTGTCACCCACGCGAACAATCCGGATAACCGGGTATTCGTCCTTGAGCGACACTGCGACCGACTGCAGCTGGTCTTCGGTTTTCTGCTTGTAGCAGGCCGAGTTCGTGCAGCTGCCATCGGTGATGGACTGCTCGAACATGCTGGCCTGGACAGTGCTGTTGTGCGCGCAACCGTTGCAGTCGCTTTTATCGAAGATCGCCGACTCGAGCTTGGACGATGCCTGCTCGATGACGCCCTTCAACTCAGCAACCGAGGTCTTCTTTTCCATGATCGCCGGCAGCAGCTTTTCCTGACGGTCTTTTGCCAGGGAAGCGAACAGTTCAGCGTGGCCAAGCAGGATCTTCCGCTCGTTCAAAGCCGTGCGGACGACGTCAGCACAGTTCATGAGCGCCAAGCGCGAATCGAGCTTGGTGCGGGACCAGCTCAACAGCCGAGCTGCTTCGTCACGATCGCCTTTGACACGACCCACAACCGAGGCCGCCGAGACAGCTTCTTCGGTTGGCGACATATCAGCGCGGATGGTGTTTTCGATGTTGGCCAGTACTTCGGCTTCTGCATCGGTACACACGCGAACCAGCGCAGGGATCTCGTAGTCTTCACCGAGTGCCGCAAGAGCAGCACGGTAACGACGATACCCGGCGATGAGCTGGTACCCACCATCCTTCGGTCGAACAAGGATAGCTTGCGCCACGCCATGTTCGCTGACTGAGGCAACCAGTTCGGCCATCTCAGTTGGATCGTAGTAGGTACGGGGGTTTTTACCCTCGCGAATGTTTTTCAGCTTGATGAGGCGAGGCGCTTCTGCTGCTGGCTGCACCGCTTCCGGTGCAACTGGTCGGGCAGATACCGTCGGTGCTGCGATTACTGCTGGTGCAGCGGCTGGTTCGAGGCTGGAAAGCGCTTCGTTGACGATTGCAGGCGACACAGTGGTGCCGAGTGGCTGGATATGGCCAGATATTTGCATGGGGGGTAATCTCCAAATTATGCCGGGTACCGGCGAGGGAAATCTGGAGTGGTGACACACACTTTCTTATACCAGCAGGCACAAGAAAGTCGGTATTGGTGAGCGGCTAAGCGCTATCTGGGAACTGGGTGCAAAAATGCCGCAGGGCGACAACAGAAGAGTAACCCAAAAGTTGACCTCTTGCAACTGATCCGTTCCTGTGGTTGGGGCCACAGCAACGGATCGGTTCAAGGGGTTGTAGGTCAGTCCGGGATCGGTTCTTCGTTCTGCCACTGGCCGCAGCCGTCGCACTTGGCGTCGTCGAGGTAACGGTAGAAGGTCAGGTCCTTCGCGCGGCAGGTCTTGCAGACGCATTTGCCTGCGACGAACGTCACGGACGGCTCAGGGTCGCCCAACAAGACGAATACTGGGGTGGATGGTTTCGGGGTGCGTTTGGTTTGAATGTGCATGTGCTTGGATTCTGTGTGGCGGCTTCGAAGGACGCCACCGTGCCTAAGCATGGTGGCGCCATCGAATGGGCAATCCTTCGGTCGCCTGTTTTGCTTATGCTGCTTACGCAGCGGTGTCGATCTGCTTTACGTGGGCGATAGCGTCTTCGCGCGGAAGCTTCGCGAGTTCCACGATTTCTGCCTCGATGCGCGTGAGCACGTCGATCTTCGTCGTGTACCCCTTCCCGTAACGGGCGAAGGCGTAGGCGCTAAAGTCGCTTGTTGCGATGCCGATCTGCGAGACGCGCACGGACATGCCAATTAGCTTGGCCGCGCACTCGTTACCCAGGCGCTGCAGTTGCTCGAGCATCTTGATTGCGGTTTCCACATTAGCCGTGTTGTTCTCCCAGGACTGCGCGATCTTGATGTCGAAATACTGCATCACGAGATCCTCGTTGAGGCCCATCGCTTCGGTCAGCTTTTCGAGCTGGTCGTTGACGGTCGGGGCGCCCTGCCCTTCGGACTGGACTGGGGTGGCCTCTGCAGGCGGCAGCAGGACTGCATCTGGCATTCCTACCGGCTTCGACAACCATGCAACCGGTGTCTGGGCCGATGGAAGCGCCATGACCTTGCCGCTGCTCAGGAGCGCACCGATGTCGATGTCCGCCTGCAGTTTCGGTACCCACTGGAAGCCGCTTTGCTTTTTCCCGTGTTCATCGAAATATGTGCGCGGCTCCAACGACTTGGTGATCCAGAAGATCGGCGCACCAGGCTTGTTTGGATTCCAGCGAGGGATTGTCCCGAGAGCATCGCGGATGCGCTCCAGGTCGGACCAGATGCCTTCGGCTGCGTACTCCGAGCTGGTTTCCATCCCAAGCATTCCAGTAGTAGGAATGCCCGGCACGTAAAACAGCAGGCGGCCGCGGAATTTGCACTGGCCCTGTCCGAACTCATGGCAAGAGCCAGGATCGCAGACCCCGCGAACAACTTTCTCGCGGCGCGGTACCTTCTTGATGCGTCGCGCACGAATCTGGGCTGCCTGCTCGTCGGACACGGTGGGAAGGTAGCGGCAGTAACGTTCGCCGTCCTCGCCATAGTGCGACTCGTAGTGCGGCTCGAAGCCGTGGCGCTTGAACTGGTTGGGATAGACCTCATTAAGATCATCGGAATGGAACACGACAGGAAAGCGGTAAAGCTGCTTTTTCGCGCTGTGCTCAGTGCGGGTTTCGCCATACGTATCGACGATGAGCGCTGCAATCTCAGGCATGCCGAAGTCGGACGCTGCAACGTTGAAGAACGGGGTATTGCGGGGAAACATCGGGTTGGCAATTCCGGTCGCATCCTTAATGCGCTTTTCGATGTCGGTGAATTTTTGGCGCTTTTCGACGCCTTCGTTGTAGATCGTGACAGCCTTGGGGTTGTTCTGCGCGGTTTTGGTCAAGACCTTGATGCCGGCGCGGATTTTTCCTCCGAGGCGCATTTGCTGGTCGGTGCTCGCTGCCCTAGTGGACAGTACAGAGAATTTCATTGGTGCGTTCATTGCGGTTCCTTCGCGGCGTTCGCCGTTGCAAGTTAGTGACGAGCGTATGCCTGTCAATCCACTTAATGCCTCGTTCGAGGCGTCAGAAGGTCGCGTGCTTGGGGCACTAATCTGCTGGGCAAACTGGTACCGAAAAGTTAGTTTAGGCTTTCGCATACGCACCGCATGAGAAAACCCCGGAGGGTTTTGGCCGTTAGGCCGTGGCTTAGAATTCAGCCACAAGTTCGAGAATATTTTCTTTCAGGGAGCGGCCAGCGCCGAACCACGCGCTGTCAAGACGGTATTCCTGGTCCTTCGCACGAATGTGGAAGTCCGAGTATTCCGTGACAGCATTGACCAGACCCCATGCGGTGCCTGCGACGCCATCGATCTGAGAGCCCTTGCCGACACCATTGAAAAGCTGCATCACCGATTTGAAACCCTTGGTGGTGCGGATGGGAACAGTGACGCCCTTTTTTGCGAACATCGCCTCGATGATTTCTTCAGCTTGGGAGCCGGTCAACGAAGTGTTTGCGAAGCCCTTCATGCGGTCCATGAAGTCTGTGAAGACCTCAGTCGCGTTCAGGCCCAATTCGGTCTTGATGCTGCTCGGGTCAAATGCCGTGTTGTGGCGAACCGAAACGCGGTTGCCTTGACTTGTGCCTAAGCTCATCTGCAGCGTGTTGTTACACACGACGCGGACGCTGGTGAACTGTGCGGTGGTGGCCAGGCCGCCATCGCAGCTGGTCACGAGCAGAAGATAGGTGTTGACGCTGTCGCCGTCCACAACTTCGCCGCCCAGGCCGGTGTTGGCGAGCGCCCAGAAGCGGCGGCCACCTTTCATCGTCCCCGCAGTTTCCAGTTTGAAGCCGTTCTTTTCGACCAGGTCGTTGAAGAACTCGAGCACTTGCCGCGGCTGCACTTCCTTGTACTTGGGCGAGACAATCGCCAAAGGGCTGTTCGTGTCGCTGCGGTACAGAACGTGATTTGCGCTCCAGTTGTGCAGCTCGCCGTTCGTGTATTGAACGTGCGTGCGCTTGATTTCCCAGTCCATGCCGGCCGCGACACGCCATTCTTCAATGGACGCGTCTGGCAGGAGAATCTGGCCGAGGCCATGCCAGGGAGTTTGACCGACGAAAGCCATTTCAGCGAGGCCGTTGGTGATGGTGAGTTGATGTGCCATGAGGATTTTCCGAAGTTACTTTTAGATGAGGTTGAAGTGGATTGCGACAGTCTTGCCGTTGCGCAGCTTCTCCGGGGGATAGGCCAGTGCAACGCGACGTTCGAATTCTTCGACCGCTTGCAGTTCATTCATTGGGATTTTTTTCTTGCCTGATTTGACCAGCTCCTCACGTGCAGTGACGTAGGGGGCGATGGTCGAGGTGACCAGGACGAAGCGAGTTCCTGCACTGGCTCGCTCAGCCAGCAGTCGCAATTCAGATTCGCCCGTTTTAGCGCGAGCGATCTTCAATGCGCGGCTTGGCACCGGACCCGCAGCTTTCGCTGGGGCTGCGTCTGTGAACGTTGCAGGCTCAGGAGCCTTGCGAGGAACAGCAGGTGCGCTGGAAGCGTCGTCCGGGAAAAATCCCATTGGGATGTCGGCCAGGGTCAAAACGTTGGAGGATTGGATTTGCATGATGTAAAGCTTTCAGTGGTCGAGGCGACGAGCTACGGACGAGGCAGTGCAAACCGCACGCATGAGGCGATGCAGGACTGGCCTGCGCTTGTGGGCAAGCGCGGTGTCAACGCAGTAGTCGATAAGGTTGCGGTCGCCATCGGTGATGAAGATACCGAAGACGAAGTTTTCGCCGGAGCCGGCGATTGTGGTCTGGAACTGGAAAATGCAGCAAGCGGAGTGCTTGAACAGTTGCTTGTGATTTTCGAACGTTTGAAGAACGAAGCGACGATGGGTGAACATCGTTGACGCAGCAACCAGGTCAGCCTTTTGAAGCTCCCCGGGTTGGTACTGCATCTGCAGCTCGTCGAGCACGCTGGAATGCGCGCGGACGATCTTGGAGATTTGACTTGCGGTGTTGGCGTCGCCAACGGTGATACTTGGAAGGGAGTTTTCGAATGTTTTGTGTCCAACCCTCGGACACTTGAGAAGGGTGGGAAGCATGCCATTTCCTTGCCGCTGTGCGGCTGTGTGAAATGAGCTAGGCGATATGACGGCCTCGCTAATGCGTGAGCATTGGGGAAGCGGAACTGCAGAGTATGAGGTGACGCAGGGGAACAACAATGCCGCATAGCGACAGCGCTACTGTATCAAGTTTTTTGCCTCCCGCCAACTATTTTTCACCAAGGCCGGGGATGAGCCGCTAAAGTTACGCTTCGCCTGATGCCCTCCTCTAGCACGTATCCGACGACGGGAGTGCCGTTGACACTACACTGGCGATGTCGTCGAGCGGTTGCGCGCGAAAGAAGCTGCGTTACCATTTGCCTCAACTAACACAATTACGTTGTCAAAGATCCTAATGAAAGTGGAAAATCGATACACATTAAGGGAACTCGAGAAAGTAGTAGATACGTTAACTCTACAGTTACGTCTTAAACTCTCGGACCGAGATATTGAGGAAGTGTTTTCCCAGTTGTCATTCCCTCCCCCCGACAAGGAAGTTTGTAGGCACGTCCGGACGCTGTTCGAGAGTGAAATCGAAAAGAAAATGCAGCGTTTATGCTCAGATTTCACTAGAAGGTTCAAAACTCAGCCTGAGTATAAAGATCTGGCTGCTGCCCTGGTTGCGGCAGGTTACACGTGCACGCGAGGTTTTCAAATCGGTTTGATGACGATGTTGAAGGAGAAAAACTCCGATCGATGGGTGCAGCGGTCAAAAGTGAAATCCGTTCGTTTTACGGACGCTGAATATGCCATGTGGGACGCATTGCGCCGCACTTTCGATTTAAGGCCAGGAGAAGTAGCTCCTATGTTGCTTCGCATGTTTGCTGTAACTGCCAGCAGCGGCAAAATTAATCTGCTAGAGATACCTTATTTAACTGGGTCCTTGACCGATAAAGACTTAGAAAAGTACACTCAATCGCTAAATTTCACCGTTCAAAAAACTCCAAAATCCCGCGTTTGAATACAATTAAAGTAAGGAATATAGCAATGCCGAAAAATATGTCCGAATTCCTCAACATGATGGACGAGCGCCTTTGGTTTCGCATGATAGTTTGTTTTCTTCCGGCGCTCGTGTTCGTTAAGCTCGCCGGATATGCAGAGGACGGGAGGCCTATAGACAAAGCCTCCACGGCCGTTCTATTGATAGGTGTCGCGCTGTACGTGTTCTGGGCTCGCGTGCGTGGGTGGGCTGCACCTGCAGACGAGAGTGATGCGAAGGAGCTGGACGCCGTCGAGGTGGCTTCGACAAATTCTATGGGCAGCGATGATATGTCGGGCCGTACCCAGGTCAATTTGCTGAACGAGCTGCGCGGGCTTTGCCAAGAGGCCGAACGCGAATCCGACCGGTTAATCGTCACAGAACTGGCGGTTAATCCGCAACTGTCTTATGCAGAAGCAACCCGCAGTGCGATAAACAGGAAACGTATTCTAGATAAGTAAGGAGACGCCCCTCGGGGCGTCTTTTTTTTATGTGCCGGTCTGGAAATTCGATGTTGTTAGCCAGATGCCACCGATCAGCAAAATCACGATTGTCAGCAACGCCGTAGCCGATAGGCTGAAGGGCGCCATCGGAAGAAAAGCAAACAGGCCGAACATCAACACCATCGTGTGCATTGACGAATAGAAAAAGACCGGATTGGAATTTTCGAACCGATATTTTTTAGTGGCTCGTACCATAAAACCATCAATCGCCGCTGGGATTGCTAAGGCCAGCAGAGGAAGCAAGAAGATCGACTTTAGTGCGAAGAAGCGCCAAGTCGCTTTATAAAGCATAAGCCAGACCCCATTGATCCAGCCGCTCGCAAAATCGAGAATTCCACCTTTTGAGCTTCCGAAAAAAGACTGGGTCTTGGCCATAAAACCATTTTCAACAAACATTGCCGCGAACCGTTGATCAACTGTTTGGGTCATCTCTGCGACATTGACCCCCAATGCGGCAACCATTTCTACTTCAGGCTGAGTCAATGACTGATTGGGGACGACCAATGGAACAAATAAAAGCGCTAAGATCGGTAAGAATATTGACCACAGAACAAAATGGCTACCGAAGGAATTTTGAACACTGACTGGATGGATTGCCATGGCGTCACATGAGCTGGTTAGGATCGCCAATCAACTCGGCCAACGAAGCCTGGTCGAGAAGCGACGCCGGGATGATCTTGGTCATTAAGAAAGTGCTCGTGATCGGTTCTGCGATCTTGCACTCTTGGCGTTCGACGTCGACCTGTGCCCCAGGGTAGTGAGCCAGGAATTCAGTGACGCTCGACACGAAAGGCATCCAGGCGATATCACCTCGTGGCGTTTCCACAATCACCTGTTGCGCAAATACTTCTTGGCTATTGGCCAGCAGAGAACGCACGAACGCTGCGCGCGCAGCGCGTGGAAATTGCTCGAAACCGTCGTAGGCGTCCATGGCCCGTTTTATCGCGTTGACTAGCAACGGCTTACCGTCCTGCCCCAACGAGACCATCCCAACGTACTCTGCGAACGCAATTGCGATGTTTTCGATCATCGGGTCCATGACCCACAATTGCTTGGCCTTTGACTGCTCACCGGCAGCTTTCACCGCCTCAACGAGTAGTTGTTTTTTATCCATCTGGTCCTCCGGTTGAGACTCTTTATACTTTGCTAATGATTGCATTTTCGTGCCAAATTGTCTGTAGGAAATTATGCCGTTCAATATCTTTTATTGCCGGAATGTCTTATTGCAGCAACGGCAAACGCCCTTTGTACAAGGTACTGCCGGCGAGGAAAGCGAAGAACTGCAAGCCAGGCAATCGCGTAAGCAAGTCGGCGCTCACGAATGGTATTTCGACTTCGTTCATTGCCCTTGATGTTGAACCACTAAATTCTGTGAACGATTTCGATGAACCGGAGCCTGTCGTATGTGTCACGCGAACATCCCGGGCCGCCGTTTTGCCAAACGAGGTAGCGATCCACTCTGCCATATCGGGGTCCTTGACGCGTAGGCAGAGGACGTTGTTCAGGTTACCCAGCGCCTGGCCTGTTTTAGCGCTGTTTCCAAATACAACGTCAAAGTCGGCGATAGTTTGCGTTGCAATGAACGCCTTGATGCCAGCGCCGCCGCCCTTGTTCAGGATCTGGATGCCCTGATCGTTGATCACTTCCGCGGCCTCATCAATGAACAAGTAAATATCGTCAGGCTCGTCTTTGAAGTTGTAGATTGCGCCGGCTACGCTGGCGATGTCCGCTAGCAGAATTGAGCCAATGGCCGAGCCGATGATTTTATTTGACAGAGAGTCCAGGCCAACGTACAGAACGGCATTTTCCTCGATGATTTTCTGCGTGTCGTAGATCGGTCGAGTGTCGTTCAGGTCAAGCGGATCGGGCGAAAGCATCGCGCCGAGCTCGTCCGACCCTAGCATTTCCAGGATCGGCTCGAGCACCTGGATCATCTTGCTGTAGTGCTCCTTGGAGTGATTGACCATTGCGATCAGAGCCTCGATCGCCTCATCCTTGATTTTCAGGGAGAGGAACTTGCCAGTCATGCCCTCCAGGCGCTCTGACTTGAACGGTGATGTTTTTCCACGGGGCTGCTTCTCAACGAAGGTGTCCAGATCGTGGTCCCATGCGCCACCCAGCCGCTGGTAGAGCGACTTTTTCAGCAGGCTCTCCAGCAGCGGCTCGACGCCGTTTTGAACATATTCTTTTGCCGTTCTTATGTTCGGCCGCATTCCGTCGGCAACCTGAGCCCGCATGACGCGGAACAGCGTTTTCCATGCGAATGCGCCGAACGTGCCCTCGGCATCGACCAGCTGGCCAATGCGCGTGGCCGCTTCTGCAACTGTGTTCCAGTTTGCCAGCGGGTTCATGCGAATCGACTTGGACGGATGGGCCGGATGAAAATAGAGGAACTTCCGGCCGGCACGTTCGCATTCCTGGCGCACTCGACGCTCCCAGTCCTTATCCCCCTTCGGATCAATGATGATCAGGATTTTTTGTGCATGGACGATTTGTGTCGTAAGCAGTTCGTACAAACGCGTCTTACCGGCCCGAGTAGTGCCGACCACGAGGGTATGGCCAGGAAGTGCTTCGATCGGTAGGGTCAATTCCTCTTCGTCCGGGCTGATCCCATGGATCCATGATACGCCGACGCTGTCGGCTTTCAAGGGGACAAAGTTCTTCGGCTGGATTGCTTTGAGAATGGGCGCAGGCAGCCAGTCGGGCGGCCCCTGTATTTCGCCAGGACTGCGGTACATGATCTGCCGGGAGATCTCTGCGTGCTGCTGCGTCCAACGAAACCCGCGCCCCAGCCAGAACCCACCTTTACCGTCCTCTTTCTTATGCCTCGCACCGTCCATTTTCAGGTGGCGCCGCGAAATAGCGAGCGCATCGGCGACATTGATCTTCTCCACTCGCAGCGCCGAGAGGGACGCCCGAAATCGATACAGGTCAATTGCCTGCTTGCCGCGGTATGCGGAGGCACCGACGACTGCTGCGGCAGCGACGGGCCACATTGGAGGATGAAGTGCCGCGAGCAAGGCCGACGACGCCGCCCAGGAAAGGCAAGACGGTAACTCATACACGGGCCGGAACATGTCGTGATAGGTGCGAGACATAATAATTTCTCAGTAAAACTTACTTTTTAATCAATCGGCGATGAAGCGGCTGCGAAGTCCAGGGTGCAAGATCACGCCCCGCGCATTTGCCGTGCGCCCCAGGAGTAGACCGGCATCGTCCAGCATTTTGCGAACCGCTCCCCCCGTAACGCCGAACATGCCCAGCATGGAAAGCGGCACCTCGATGCCGTCGTCGTTCATCACAAGCTGGTCTTTGAGCACATGGAACTGGGGATGCTGATTGAGCGCACTGAACCATTCACGGAGGACCTTGTGGGCACTGGCAAGCTTTTCTTCGGCTTCGATCGCACTTCCTGTCATTGGCTGTGGTGGAGCGCCAGCGACGGCAGTAGCAGCTGCAGGGGCTAGCGCCAACGGCGCCTGGGCAGGCTTGAGATCCGAGCGTTGCACGTCGGTCTCGGCCGCCTTTTGTAAGACCTTTGTGCCGGCACCCGGGGCGGGGGGCGCCGCCACTGCCGGCGTCTCAAGTGGATTAGCAAGAATCGTAGGGTTTGCGATCGAAATGAGCTTGCTGGCGACCTTCTCTGCTTCTACTGCCGAAACCGCCATCGCGTTCGCTTCTGCCTGGAATGTGCCGGCCTGTTTCGACTTATAGTGATCGAGGACGCCTTTAACTGCCTCGCGTACTACTCGCGCGAGTGTCGATTCGACCCCATTCATTGTCGTTCTTGGGTTGATGGCTTCGTACAGCATCATGACCGCACGTAGGTCGAAGTTGGCCAGCAAACGCTTGGGGATGAAGTTGGCAGCGATGGCCGCCCCCGCTTGCGCACTTATTGGGGTAGCCGGCATTCGCCAGGTAAAGCGTGCCTGCTTGTGATCAGCGAGCCACGTGTGCAGTGTTCCATCGAAGTTCAGCGGGTGATATTCATCGTCGCCTTCAACAAGAATGCTTGATTCAGCTAACGTTGCGACCGCACTAGCGAGGGTCGCAAGGAACGCCATGTATCGGCACTGGGGCTCAAGAAGCCGCCGCTCTTCCGAGCCAAGGGTAGGAAAGAAGATGACTGTGCCCGCGTACCTGTATGCCACCATTGTGGCCGTCAGGCCGAACTCCCATGCGCCTCTAGGTGAGGCAAAGGCTGCAGCCATTAGGGGTAGACGCTGGACATGATCGGCGTAGGCGCGCAGCACGGGCATACACAGCGCAGCGAACTGGGTGTCCGTCTGCCCTGCAGCAGTTTTGATGGCGTCAATCGCATCATTAGAGTTGGCGATCAGATCAGAACTTGTGATAGGGGTTAGCATATTTTCCATACTGGAATTATCTTGGGCACTACTGGTCCGCGTAAGATGAAAGTGATGGAATTAATCTAACTAGTCACTTTGTGACAGACTTTTGGGAGAACGATTTTGGCGAGTGCGCGGTGTGGGCGCATTTGAACAAACGTTCGCATGGACACGGTGTCCATCAGTTAGACGCTGTAACCCATTGAATAAATTGCGATCTTTTCTTTTGATCCGCAATTTGCGTGCGACGAAAAACCGAGTGATTACAAAGGCATGCATTTTTTATAATGGACATTGCCCCTATACTAGGAAACTCGATTGGTGCATAGTGACATCCGAAAGTTCACACAAAAACGACGATTGTTGACACATTATTTCCATGTGGACACATTTGTAGTTGACGCAAGAGGTTGCACAATCTACGCTTGCGGCTAAGAAAACTTCGGTGCCCGGGGTCTTTCCTAGCATGGATCATGGATGATCGCATTTCCTCCCGGAAATGATGTAACTGCGCTTCTCAGCGAGTCCTACAAGAAAATCCAAACGTTTCGAAAATATTGCCCGTGGGAAAAAGGGCATAATTTTTTACGCCTCTCGAACTGTTTATTTGGACTTGCAATGCTACCTATGACTTTGACAGTACCTTCTTCGGATACGACCGCTCTTCACGCCGACTGGAGCGCGCTGAATTTGGGCAACCTGTCCACCGACGATCAGATGCGACTGCGTATGTCTGTGAGCGAATTCCGCTCATCGGGACGACGCCTGATCGGTGAGCTCTACGTGATGACCCAGCAGCTCTGCGTGATGCGCGACATCCTCGGCGAAGGCTTCCGCGCGTTCGTGGAGGCTGAACTCGGCCTAGCGCCGCGGATGATCTCCCGTTATATGCACATTAACAAAGTGCTTACCACGCACTTCACGGTCGGCGGTCAGGTCGACCTGAACGCAGCGAATGCGTTCACGCAGCGTGCACTTGCGCTGTTGTCTCCCTCCACTGACACCCAGGTGATCGAGGAATTGCGCGTATTGGCTTCGAACGGAACAACGATCGACCATAACGTGGTCATGAACGCGTTGAGCCAAGCTGAGGCAGACGTTGTCGCTCAGCTGGCAAGTACCCAGGCTGACCTGACGACAAAAACTCGCGAGCTTGCTGATCTGGCGCAGCAACGTGAAGTTGAGCGTGCTCGTAACCAGCGCGAGGTTGATAGCCAAGCTGAATTGCTGCGTCGCGCTGATCAGCGCCGAACCGATCTCGAGGAAGAAATCGCAAAATTGCGTGCACAGGAAACCCAGATCAAGTTCGAAGAGAAGCCAATTGTGCCGCCTGGATACGCAAGTGTTGAAGCCGCGATCAAGGCAAAAAGCCTCGAGTTGGAATCGCTCGCCAGTCAACGCGAGTCGGTCGTGGCCGATATTGACTCGCTCACCGACAAGCAGAAAAAACTTCAGGATGCAGTACAGCAGACCGGCGCCAGCGCAGCACAATTTATGGCGATGAGAGAGCAGGCTGAAGCACTGATCTCACAGTTCCCGATCGCGTTACTCAAGTCACTTTCGGACAAAGATCCCGCTGTGAAATCGGCAATTACATCGCTTGGCGAAACTTTTGTTCTGTTTGGCCAGCAGCTGTCGAAAGCAGGGGCATAGAAGCCATCGTGAAAAACGACAACCCACCAGTAGCACAGGCGATCTTCGACAAGCATACTGCGGTGCGCAAGAAAATTGAGAACGCTAATTTTGCGGCCATCAACGCCTTGTTGAAGAAATATCCCGCTGCAAATACGACAGTTGCATCTCTCGGCAATACCTTCGTTCAGTTCGGCCAACAACGTCCGAACGTAGGGGAATAGGAGTCAGCGTGAAAGACCAAAACATACCAGTAGCAAAGGCGATCTTCGACACTCACACGTTCGTGCGTAAGAAGATCGAAGTAGCAAACTTCGCAGTGATTGATGCATTAGTAGCAATGGTGGAGTACCAGGATCCGCTGGCGCCGGCAGTATTTGGAGCGAGCGCTGAGACGCTCAAGAAGCTAGCGACAATGGACAAGGCGAAGCTGCATGCCTTGCTTATGACGGGTCTGCCAATCTTCTTGCTGCGAATCGCAAGCGCTGATTTCAAGGCCGTTCTCGAAGGGTCCGGTAGCGAGGATGCATTCCTGCGCGTTTTGCTCGAGTCCTACTCAGAACAACTGCCAATAACATCACTGTGATCACTGACATGCAGAATACGACAGGTAATCTGGACCACAAAGCCAGCGTTTCATACGCATCAAAAGTAGCATGCGCCCAAGCTCTTGCCGCCATGGGAGCACGGGCAGTTACACTGACTTCCGTAGCCCGAACAAAGCCAGCCGACTCACGCGCGATCTACAAAACCGTTACGGGGACGCAGTCGCAATCTGGCCAGACGCCGACAAACCATGAATGGTTTTTAGGTAGCCGTACACTACGGTTGCACTCGGCGATGCTGCTGTTGATGTACGCTTCTTACCGCGACCATCACGAGCCACTACCAGACGCACACGCTATCGCCTTTACGCTAAGCTATAACAACTACTTAGGTATGTGCCGCGGTGAAGCTCTGATCAGTCCTGAACGCTTTGCACTCCTGGCCGGGAATGGTTTTAGCATCGGATGGCGAGAGATCCCCCGTGGCGGCGCATCGAAATTTCCCAATGGAAACGTCAAGGTAATGCGTTGCAGGAAGTGCCGGCTACCTCATCTGGTAGAAGCGCATTTCGTTCGCCATACTTGCACCGACTGTCTCAACTAACAGGTTCACCTACACTTGTCGACACAGCCCCTTATACACAGGGGCTTTTTTGTATCTAGGCAGAGCATGCACCGCATACCGCGATGACTTAAATCAGATTCTATCAAATACTATCGAAATGTTTTGTAGGAGAAATGCTCGTCTTCGTCATTTTTTCAATACTCGTTGCCGCGTTGCATCGCAGTGTTGTCGGATGTTGGGTTGATGCTAGGCAGGCGCTGTAAACGAAAAAAGCCCGGTCCTCCCTTGCGGGTGGCCGGGCATCGAAAAAGTCAGTTGATAGGATACGCGGTCAGAACAGCGTGGGTCAGATGCGTTGTCCGCAGGCGGGCTTTGCAACAGTGAGCGAAGTGGCGACCGTGTCAATCAGAGTGTGTGTTGGATATTTTGCGTGTACGTCGCGGGAGAACGCTTCGACAGCATCTTCTCGGGTGGCTCCATACGCCAACCCCTGGACAAGTTTGATGACCATGCTATCGGCTTTGCTACGAAGAATGCCTGAGACAGCGTACATAGTATTGGGCCGCGCTGCTTGTGCTGCCAGTACCAGTGGCGCCGCTTGGGGATAGGCGCAGGAAATAGCAAGAGCAAGTGCAGCAACAGTCTTGATAATGAAGTTCATATTTCAGTCCGATCAGGAGTCGTTAGTCGAGATGACGTCGTCATAAAAAATGCCCGAACCTTCCCTAACGGAACGGTTCGGGCATCTTCAGACCGACGAGAGGGCCGAGCTGCTATCGCAAGCTCAGGCTCATCTGTGCGGGGACGTTGGTCACTGCCCCGCCCCGGCTGGGGTCGTAGGGGAGGACCGACTGATAAGTCTCCTGCTGGTACTGATACGTTACGCGGTAACTGCTGATTTGCTGCTCCACGCGTTGCACTACTCGGCAGAGTTGCTGCGGCTGACTGCGTTGTTGCTGCATGACGCGATCACCGGTCATTGCGCCCGTAACTGCACCGAGCGCTGTCAGCGCCAACTTCCCGTTTCCACCACCGGCTTGGCTGCCCAGGAGTGCGCCGGCGATGCCGCCAATCACGCTGCCAGGGTTCACCGCGCCTAGCTGCTGCGGCTGGTCATAGACCAAGTCACAGACCTGCTGGTGCTGGACGCGATCGGAATAAATCGGGGACACGCTCGTTATTGTGGCAATCACGTCCTTGGCGCTTGCGGCGCCGATCGAAGCCGCTGCAGCGACTGCGAAGATGAATACCAACGAGAAAAATTTTTTCATGATCTTACCTTTTCAGAATAAAAAGATCGGCCTGCTGTGAGGCAGGCCGTTGCAGAGGAATGGTTTAGAAGCGGACCTGCTTGGCGCGTGCCAAGTTCGGAGCGTCCTTGAAGACTGGAGGGGTGTACAAAGTCGGCTTGACAGGTTTGACAACCTTCGATTTCGACAATGCTCTAACAATTTGTTTCCGGATCAACTTTGCACAAAAGCGCAAGATCGGCCATACGACTTTAATCGCAATCCAAATCAGCGCGCAGAGTGGGAACGCGACGATGAAGGAGACGACGGAGCTGTAACGCTGCTCGAGATTGCTTGGTTGCTTTTTCATGATTTCCCTTAAAAGGTTAGTTGTGCAAAGTGAGGTGACGCCGAGTACGGTGTCTTGTTGAGGTCTTACAGTTGGAGCGTGAACGGGCTCATAAGCCTGTTCGTTGTGGTCTTGCGGTGGGGATTACGCTTCGATGGTGCCGGTGACTTCCGAGCCGACCTGGAAGGTGGCGCCGGCGACTGAAGTCAGATCGATCGAATCGCAGAATTGCAGGAAGTCTTGCTCGTTGCTGAGGTCGAGGGTGTTGTACATGTGAACTACTCCAAATAAATGCCGCAAAGCGACGGGATAAAAGGAGTAAGCCGTACTGGCTTTCCAGCGGGCGTGGAAAGCGGAAGGGAAAGCGGGAGATGCTGGCGCATCGAGGAGATGCGCCAGCCTGACAGTTACGCCAGTTTGACGTAAGCACGAACCGAAGTGTCGTACTTGAACATTGCGTCGAAAGATTGCTTAATTGCTTTGTAGTGGCTTTCGGACTCACGGCGGCAGATGTCCATAAACAGACGAACACGGCCCATGCTTGCTGGCTGGAATTCTGGGTGAGAAGTGATTGCCACGAACTCACTCAAATTACCGGCCTGCAGCGCAACTTCCGTTGGAGTCATGCCATAGTCGTTCTTTGCATTGACGTCGAAACTTGGATTCCAGCCAGTGGTTTTGAGACTCGTGGCCAGTTGGTAATTGTGGTTCATGAAAAGCTCCTAATAAATCCCGCAAAGCGGTGAGAAAAAAAGGAGTAAGCGCGAGTGGCTTGCCGACGGAAACCGGTAAGCGGAAAGTTACTTTGTGGCCCTAGGGCGCGAGGATTGTAGTGCGAAATCCAACAGGCGCTGGAATTCATATAGTGCTTACGAGAGCACTGGAAGCTTGTACAAAAATGCCGAAAACCGACCATACGAATTGTACACCTAATATTCCACAAGGCAACAGACAGGCCCAAAAAAAGGGCCCGTCCGGTGGGTTAAAGTTGTTGGCTACGCATACGCTGGCGATTGCTGGCGCACATGAGGCCGAGGTTGCATGGCAGGCTGGATTAAATCCTGTGTCTTCGTCCCATTGGGAGCGCCTTTCTGCTGCTCATCGTGGATAGCAAGCCAAACGTCAGCAAAATCTGTCCCCTCTTTGGGCGGGATTCTGATTTCGACTTCGTAGCCCTTTTTCTCCAGCCGCTCCCTGAGAAGCTGAGCATAATGTTCGCCTGGTCGATACTGCTTTTTCGTATCGATATAGTCGTGATCAGCAAAGATTACGATCTTGTCGAACCTGCCCTCTGGAATGTCGGCCAGCGCCAAGTTGCCGCAGTTGAGCAAAGACCAGACGTTGATGCGGTAACGATATCCGGTTGCGACAGCCAGTCCGGTTTCGATTCCCTCTGTCAGCCCGAGCGTGCGACTTTCCGGCACGTCGGTGATGCGGATTGCAGCGCCATCGAGTTTCCGAATTCCCTTCATTTGCTTCTTTGGATCCTCAAGCGGTGCCTTCTCCCCTTTCAGGGTTAGGTACGTTCGATGAAGTGTGATTGGCTTGCCAGCTGCGTCGACCACCCGCGCCACCATCGTTGGGAACGTGCCGCGGTTGATGAAGCGACCGCCCTCGCCTTCTTCGTAAAATTTAAGACGAGGATGAAAGCGTATATCGTGGGTGACTCTGCTCAGATCACAACCGGGTACCCGCTTACCCAAATACAGCGAGACTGGATCATTGCCGGCGAGCGAGAGAGTGCCGGATGACACCTCAACGAGCTTGCTGCGATTCTTCTTCACCTGTTCTGGACTAAAATCAGTGTCCTCGAACGTAAAGCGTTTGATTGGCGTTTCTGAGCTGATGCCGCAATTGCCGTCGTCGAGCGACTTAAGTATCTCCACCTTGGACATGCCTGTGAAGCGCTCAATTAGCGTGTAGCCGTTACCAGCGCCACACTGCTGGCAGAACCAGGTTCCTAGACCACCTTTGTTGTCGAACCGGAAGCGTTTGCCTCCGCGCTTTCCATCGAAGCAGAGCGGACACGGGCCGGCCTTGTTCAACGTTAAGCAATTTCTATCAATACCTGCGGCGACCAGTTTTTTCACCCAGTCCACCTTTGAAAAGTCGATTCCCATATGCCCTCACTGCCACGGTGTGGCGAATAAAATTAAGGTCAGGCACTCTGTCTATAGAGGCTTTCGTGAGACATGGGCATCTCAAGAAAACCGTGAAGGTTTCCTTGGTGCCGCCCGAGGGCGACACCAGGTACTTGCAGGTTAAAACTCGATCTTTTGCATGGCGTCAAACCGGCCGATGAACGGGATGTCATCCTCCATGTCTTCAAAATTGCCAGAGTTCGGACGAGGCCCGGGGTTGGGAGGCGCACCACCGGCGCCACCACCAGTACCCTGCCGCGGTTGCGGACGAGCTGCTGGTGCTGGTGCTGGACGCTGTGCCGGGCGTTGGGCCGGGCGCTGCTGCGGCTCATAGCCGCCGTGGTGATCGCCTGCACCGTCGTCGCCACCGGAGCGGCTGCCGAGCATCTGCATGTTCTCGGCAATAACGTCCGTCGCGTAGCGCTCGATGCCGTCTTTGTCAGTGTACTTGCGTGTTTGCAGACGGCCCTCGACGTATACCGACGACCCCTTTTTCAGGTATTCGCCGGCGATTTCAGCCAACCGGCCGAAAAACGAAATGCGATGCCACTCGGTGAGCTCTTTCTGCTCGCCAGTGTTGCGGTCCTTCGACTTGTACGAGGTGGCCACCGCGATGTTTGCAATCGCATCGCCGCTCGGCATGTAACGCATTTCAGGGTCGCGGCCCAAGTTGCCCACGATGATTACTTTATTGACTGATGCCATGAGTAGTTCCTAGATTTTTAAAGGGTTTGGATTGCATAGTGATTGCGGGAGCGTTGTTCCACTTTGCCGTTCTCAGTGACTTCGAAATGGTGTTTGCCCAACAGCTGCAGACGGACCAACTGGCCTTCACGCAGACCGAGGTCGGCTACCAGGTCAGCGAGATGTTCACCGATGAATTGTTTCTTGTAGGTGCCAGTCTCCGATTGCAAGGTCATCGCATAGGTCGAGTAGGGTTTGCGACCCTCGATCTTGATTTCCGTTGTGCCGAAGAACGTAATGTATCCGGTGAAAGGCGTGCTCTTGTTGCCGGTGGCGGGAGTGATGTTCAGAGGCACAGCCTCCGCGGCCGAAACTGTTGGCTTGGCGTATACGACGCTGTCTTTCGATTCCGTAGTTTTGACCGCGTCTTTGGTTGCGGGGGGCGCCGCTGACGGCGCCGCCCGCTTTGCCGCCTTCGATTCGAGCCCGTTTTGTCGGACCCACTGAATCGCACCGTCGATGTCGTACACCAAGGCGGCGCCTTCGGCGATGACTGGCGTGAAATCGATAGGTTTGAGGTGACGCAGTTCACGGCATGTGATGCGAATTAGCTTTGCTGCGTGGTACTGGTAAAAGCTGACGTTGTGGCCACGCACTTCAGTGCGGTAGACACGATCGGCGATCATGTACTGCTGGTTGGCGGTGATGTCGGGCATGCGCTCGACGACTTGCGCTGATTCTGATTCCTTCGGCTGCTGCTTTGATTTGCTGGTGAAGGCGGAAGCGATGCGGCTGCCAATTGCTTCAAGGGTGTCAAAAGGAAAACTCAGCAGTGCGAATGCGAAGTCATCGGGCTTTTTAGGGGCCTGAGGATTAAGGCTCATGGGATTCTCCAGGTATGCCGAAGTTCGGCGGTATCAAGGAGTGAGCATTTTTGATAGCTCTCCGATACGGACGTATCGAACAGCTGAAAGGTGTACAACAATGCCGGAGACCGACAGAAATATCTTACAGGAAATCTTTGAGAATTAGAAGTGGTCTGTTTGGCTCGCAGGGAAAACCCGACGCTTTCGCGCCGGGTTGTTGGTTTTACAGTTCAGCTACCATGATTTTGTGATCTGCCATCTCCCACAATTCTGGTGTGTGGCTGATGAAGAACTCTCGGCCATAGCCGCCTTGTTTGAGGACGGCACGCTTCATCTGCATGAACGTGCGCTTGGCTTCGGGATCCAGTGCACCGTCAGTTTCGTCGGTGAACAGGGTCTCACAGCGGGTACTGCTCGATTGCGAGGCGTACAGTGCTACGGAACGGGTAAGACATTCATTGACAAGAATCTCCTCGCCTCCTGACATTTCGCCTAGAGATTTTTCAGTGCCCCGGTGTCCGTCGAATACCTTCACATCGAAAGTCTCCTTCATCATCCCGGCTTTCGTCTCGGTCTGCGTATCCAGGCGCACTACAAAGCGCCCGTTGAAGCAGTCCAAGAGAAGGCTGTTGCAGATGGCAGCGATTTCCGGCCCAGAGTCGTCAATACTCAACGCCACGCAGCCATCGTTGCCCAAGCCCTTTTCAGCGAGTCTCCACTTTGCGATTTCTTCCTGCAGTCGCTCGACTTGCTCTTTCACCTGTCCAGACCGTGCAGCTAGGGCACGCACTGCTGCAAGCTTTCCCATCAAAGTTACTTTCTGTTCGGTGAGCGCACTCGCTCTGGCTTGAGCTTGGACCAATGCAGCGCCGGCACGTGAGACCGCACTTTGGTGTGCCTCTACCTCAGCGTCGCTTACTGGTTTTTCCAGCGTCGCGAGACGGTCTTCAAGCACTTTCATTTCAGCTTGTGCCGTTGTATCGATCTGGGTCAGGGCCTGCGCCTTCTCAGACTCAATTGCGGCCAGCGCCGCTGTTGCTTTGGCCAGGCGCTCAGTTGCAGTGGCGATGATTTGCCGCTGTTCATCCATCGCTTGGGCCAGCACCGGCAGACGCATTTCCGCGTCGGCGATGAGCGGTCCTCGCGCAGCAAGACGGTTGTCAGCATCCAGCGCAGCAGCAGCGTTCTTCCGCTCCTTTTGCGCCTCACGCACTTTTGCTTCAACGATGTCGAAGCTGGCCACGGTGGATTGTACGTCCTTCAGTTTCAAGGCTGTCTCTTGATACTCCGCACGTTTGGCACTTTGTTCGGCCTGTTGAGCCGGAACGTCGCGCTTCGCTGCATTGGCCTGCTCCATCAAGGGGCATGCCAGCTGCATCTCCGACCCCTTGCATGGCACCTTCTCGACCAACGCAGCAGTCTCCGTGAGGTTCATGATGACAATGGTCTTCGCTTGCCCTTCGCTCGACAGCTTTGCTTGCTTTGCAGTTAGTACGTTCAGTTCGGTGCGCAGGGCAGCAGCGCCAGCCAACGTGGACTGGTGCGTATCAATCGAAGCGTCGATTTGCTCGATGAGGCTCTTGTGACCTGGCAGGCGTGCTACCGCCTGCGCGATCGCGTCCTTGTCGGCCAGCACTCCGTTGAGACGGTGCGTTTCCGCTCCGCTCGACCGGATACTATTTTGCGCGGTTGTGATTGCCGCTCTAGCGGCTGTAGCCTCGGTTTGATGCCGTTCCTGCTCCCGGGAGAACTGGGCGCTGGCGCTGGCCTTGCCGCTGGCCGCCTTCGCGGAAACGGCGCCGATCTGCTCGTTCAAAAAACGAACTTCGTCAGCGGTGTTTGCTTGGGCATCGCGCTTGGCCATGAGCCCAGCCAAAGCCTCACGCGTACCGTTGACGTTCGCTTGGGCGGTTGCTTCATCGGCGCCGCCGGCAGCAATGAGCCCTTGTACCCTCGTGACCTCACCTGCCAAGACGGCCGCGGTGTTGTCATGGTCTCGGGCCTCAGCCAGTTCGCTGTTAAGTCCCTCGAGCTGGTGGCGTAGGTACTTGCCCACCTGTCCTGCCTTAGCAGCTAGTTCGCGATAGCCCTGCAGGTTGAGTACCGAAGCCAGAATCGACTTGATGTCACCCGCACCGTAGGATGCAATCGTTTTTCTCCCTTGCGCTGAAAAATGCGCCGTGAAGAACTTTTCAGGCGGCCCCAGGATCGTGTCCACACAGTGATCGTAGGTGGACGACTTCCCATCGGAGATCGTGCCGTCTGCAAGCTGTACGGGGCTCCATTCGTCACTGGCGCCAATCTGTTGATACAGGTAGCAGTCGGACTTTTGAGTTTTGCCGGTGGTCTTGAATGACAGCAGCGTGCGGTAGCGGATGCCGTCGTTTTCCCAAAACAGTTCTTTCATCGCGGTGGCGCCGGTGATCTGAGTCCAGTACGAGAAGCCGCCTGGCCCCAGGGTGCTCGAGCGCGAGGGCATGACACGGTAAGGGTGCAGTGAATCGAGGATCGTGCTTTTGCCGGCGCCGTTAGGGCCGACCAGGGCGACCAGCGCGGCGTCTTGAGGGATCGTTTGAAGATCGAGTACGAGGCTGTCACGGCCAAAGGCAGCGAAGATGCCTGTAAAGCCTTGCAGCGTTAATTTAAGTGGTTTCAAAATGGCTCCATCCCGCATAGCGGTGTTAACAATGGAGTCAGCTGGCGAGCAGCTTGCCGATAGGAGAATCAGGAAGCAGGAATGGGAGAGGCACAACAATGCCGCAGAGCGACAAAGCCATCATAGCAGGTTATTGCATCTGAACAAGTGAAGACCGCGACACCTGCCGACAAAGTGTCGACAGGTAGGCGGGTTATTGACGTTTTGCGAAGTTCGTAGTGCGGTGTTGGTCGAGCACATGGTTCCGTATCGGCCACCCATATTCGGCGCTCACTTCCGCGCTGTACTGGACGGCGTCATCGTACCTTCCGAAGTCGCCGACACAGTCCAGCCCGCCCTCTTTGAGGTGGACATAAACCGAGAACGACGCAGGCGTCAGGTTATCGATTTCGTAGCAGGATCCGTTGTCGGTAGCAGACGCGAAATTGCGTACCCCATGCACCTCGACGGCGTTGTAGTGGTGCGCGAAGCATCCAATCACCGAGTCAGCGTAGCGGTCGAAAATCGCTGCAGGTGGTTCGCCGAGCGGGGCCGACGATTGCAGTTTGGCGCCGGCTGGCGCTGCGAGTAGAGGGCTATTGTTCATCATGTAGATTCCGTGGGAACGGTTAAAGAATCGGCCCGCGCGAAGGCGGGCCGTTGCAGGGAAAACGAGTTGAAGGGCGATCAGGCTTTACGCGTCGCAGCAAGTCGGCCAGCGATCGTTTTCACCACGCCGTTTTCGACGGTCATTAGGGTCACATCGAACCAGCGTGGAACGTTGTGTGCCAGGTAGGCGACTGCGTGCAGCGTTGCATGCAGCACCATCTTGGCCAGCACAATGATGCGTGCGCTGACGGTGGTCGAGAGCGCGCGGCCGGCGCGGTCGGAGCGAACGCGGCCTGGCGTGAATCGGCCACTCCAGGACATGCCCGTTGCGCTTACTTCTTTGCGAATGCGCAGTTTGAAACTGGCACGGCTCAGTTCTTTATGGCGCTCACAATGCAACGCCTCCACCTGCAAAAGGTAGGCAATATCGTCGTATGCGATGTTCAGCTTTTCTTGCAATTGCTTGCGGCCGAGGATAGCTTGGCCGGCGATCGCGGTGAAGATCGTAGTGACCATGCCAATCACAGCGGCGATGAGGTCGATATCGTTTTGGTCGAACATAATTTGCTCCAAGGATCTGCCGTAGGACGGCGAGTTGCAGGGGGAACGCGCAAGGCGTGGGATGGATGCCGAAGGTCGGCGGGGAAAAGGCTTGAGCTGTGCTCATCGATGCGAGGCATCGAAAAACAAGTTAGTTGGAAGAGGCTCCCGACACCACCCGCGAGGGGAGGTGCCGAGGTCCGGTTACGCAGCGAGCTGCAGTTTGATTTCGTCGTGCCATTCGACCTGACTAGACGCAAACAGCGAGCCAGCTTTCTTTACGACTGCTTGCTGCCCCCATTCTTGCAAGGCAGCACGGTCGAGTTTGCTGATGCCTGCCATCGGCGTAAGCGCGATCTTGTAAATCGGCTTTTCATACGTGCCCTCGCGGGTAACGCTGCAGGTGCCCACTCGCGACTCATTTCGATACAGCCAGAATGAATCCAAGCTACCGACCATTTTGTAGGGGATCGGCGTGTTCACCAGCGCAGCGAACGCAACGCGGTCCACTTCATTCAGTGTGAACTGCTCCTGACCGTTACCGATGCTGAGCAGGTAGAAGCGGTCGTTGTTGGACAGCCGCGTGACGTAGGTCGGAAGCTCGTTCTGCTTTTGGTGCACGCCGAGCGGCGCCGAATGGGTGTGGCTATCGCCTACCATCCAAGCGTATTTCAGGCCAGGCGAGATAAAGCGTTCCAGCATCGCCATGTCGATCTCCAGATCCTTCGGGTGGCGTTGCAGCAGCTCCAGGTTGTACTTCGTGATTTCGCCCTTGAACGCGTCGATAATTGCTTGAATCATGATTGCCTCAGTTTCCGTTGTCGATGCCGCAGCGCGGCGTTTAGTGTTTTGCGTTACGTGCGTAGGCCGCCAGCGAGAGATTCGCCGCCGGATGCTTGTCGTTCGATGCGAACAGGCGGTCGACCGTGATGACTGCAAACGGCTCGCTTTGGCTGCCATCCAGGCCGACCAGCTCGTAGTAGGCCTCGGGACCGAAGCTCCGCAGCCGCAGCCACTTGCCTTCGACCTGCTCGATGTCAGTCTTGCTATCGACGCTGTCGTGGTCGTAGAACTCGGCCATCACTGGCGAGGTCACGACACCGGTCGGGCCTTCTCGGCGCATGACCATAGGGCCGATACGCTTGCGGTCATCGCGAATCACGGTTTCGTTGCCATCTTCGGTATCGACGACGACCTTGCCGCCGGCGACGTCCACGATGAAGACGGTCGCTGAGGAGCCGGATTTGAGCATGTCGCGCACGATGATTGCAGCGTCCTCTGGAGAGTCGGCTTCAACTTCGTGTTCAAAAGTTACTCGGCGTATTGCCATGGTTTGTTCTCCTGATAGACAAATGGCCGCTTGAGGGCGGCCGCGTCATAAATTGCAGTGGGATAAAGTCAGAACGTGAAATCTACGAAATCAGATTCCGGCTGGATTGCTTGGGATGTCTGTCCTGACGTGGCGGGTACCGTAACCCCATTGCGTTTGTTGGTATGAGCGAAGGAGCTTGCGATATCTTCTGGCGCCATCGTTTGTAGCATTGCGAGCCTTTCGGCCAGTCCTTCCGTGGGCGTGTTCGTGAACTCGCACCATTTCATGAACCGATCGCCGACTGAGGTCAGCGTCGAGATCCCGGCGCAGCGCTGGCGCTGGATCGTGAGCACTTCGCCCTCGATCTTCACTTCCGCAGCCGTGCTCAGGATCTGCTTGATCGCTTGCCGATCGACAGTCTTCACGAACTCTTCATCGACGGAGTATCGGACCCGAACATAAGCACCGCGGCATTGCTCCGCTACGGTGGCCAGCTGCTCTAGGTCCGGAACTCCTTCGAACGCGATTTCGATCATTCGCTTTGACGGTGTTTGCACAGGGGTGAAGTAAGCCGTGTCGGCTTTGACTTCCCAGATGAGGCAGTACTTCTCCCCCAACTCTCCGTAGTGATAGCGCCCAATCGATCCTGGATAGGCGATTCTTTGCGTGCGGCCCTCATGTTCACGTGTCCATTGCTGGTGCATGTGTATGTGGCCGAGCATGGTGGCGCTGGTACCTGCGGAGAACAACGCACCGAGCGAGAACTCGTGATCCAGGCCTGCCATCGGCACGCCTGATTCGTTCATCGAGCCATCGACGGTGCCATGACTGGCGAGTACCGTGGGAATACCCCGGCGGCGCAGCGCAGCATTAGCTGGTCCGAACAGCCCGAGAAGCGCGGCCAGGTGATTGCCCATTTCGGTACTTGCGTTGTCGGCGCCTACTACCAAAGCCAGTTCAGCTTTGTTGACCGTCGGCACGCTGGTGATGACCAGGTCATATTGCACGTCGGTGTAGGTCGGGTCGTACTCGATCCACTTCCCTTGCGCGAGGCCGATCATGCCGATCTTGTCGGAGACGATGATCGGATGACGCGCGCCGATCATCTCGAGCATTTTGAGCAGACCCACCGGCTCGTGAGAGAAGGTGCCCTGCAGCAGAAACACCGGGCAGTGATCCGCCAGTTGCTTGATGCGTTTAGCCAGCGCCAGCAGTGCCGGCGAGTGGCCTTCCAGTGCATGGTCTGTTAGATCGCCCGTGAGGATCGCAACAGCGACGCTGTGAGCGATTGCTTGTTCGACTGCATGGCCGAAGCATCGATCCGCTTCAACCAGGTTGCCCGGTGAGTAGTGCAGATCCGAGGCATGCAGAATTATCATTGTAAATACTCCCATAGATGCCGAAGATCGGCGTTTGAATGGGGAGAGCGCATGGGCTCATCGATGCCGGCGGCACGGATGAACGCATAGGTATTGCCGCTCCTTTTCAGGAGCGGCGGAAAATTGAATGGCCTAGTACGGATGGCCTACGGTTACTCGCCAGCTTTGGCAGAAGGGATCGGGCTGTGCGCTGGCAGTTCTGCCGGCGTCGGCGGCGCGACTGGAACCGCGGCTGTGTCGTTGAAGATGTCATTGAAGGAGCTGGCCAGGCCGGGCGCCTGTGCAAACAAGGATGCGAATGTGTTGCTCATAAATTGGTAGTTTAAAAATGGTTGCAGGATGAAGGCCGGAACAGGAAGCGCGGCCTAGTTGGCGCTCCAGTTGGAGATGTCGAGGTAGTCGGAGATTTTGTCTTCGCATACCTGTGCCTGATGCGCACCTAGCATGGTGGACAAGAGGTGCATCAGGCGCTTGAGTTCCTTGCGGAGACTACGGCCTACAATTCGGCGCACGCCGTGTGGGTCGAAGCCCAGCACATCGCAAACCCACTCGATACTGACAAGGCTCCCGTCTGGATTGAGACTGTAGAGCCAGACCAGTGCGTCGAGACGATTCAGGTCCGATTGACTCGTTTTATGACTTGCCAACGAGCTTTGGCCGAACAGGTCAGGTTCGACGTCTTCGGACTTGCCCTCGATGTCCCACATCATGCGCAGGAACATGCGTTTCGCCAGAATGGTTTCTGGCGTGTCGCTCGCTTCGATACCTTCCAGATCAATCGAGATTGGCTCATCCGGATCGACCAACAACTCTGGGACAACCGGAGGGGTCTTCGCAGGCGCATGGGTGGCGGGCTGGACAACCAGTCCAGGCTTGACGGCCTTGACAGCTTTAGGCGACGACGCGGGAGCGTCGTGGAGCGGCGCGGGCCCGGGCGATCGTGCTTTGCTGGGCCTTGACGCGGTGATGTCGATCTCGTCAACGTCACCGAAGATGTTCAGCTGCAGGGCCACAGTCGGCTTGACAGTAGCGACTGGGTTTGGTGAATACATGAGACCTCCAGTAAATGCCGCAGGGCGGCTATAGAAAGAGGTGTCCTGAGTAGGATCTGCACTTTTGCAGGGCAGATACGGGAGATGGGTGATGTCGACTTGCGCGGCGCGGACCGGCGTCTACAATGGGGGCATTATTACTTAGAGGAATTTTATGACGACAGATCTGAACAGCCTGCCAGAGGACGCATACGAGCGATTTTTGCGTGAAGCGGGAGCGTCGGGTGATCCTGACAGTCCATCGGAAGAAAATCTCGTGAACCTGTTCAGCAACACGATGCGCGAAACGGATCCAGAAATGAAGGCGAGAGGTTTCGTCGACGTGGCCAACATGGCGTTGGCAATGGCGGACAAGACCCTGGGTTCCCAGGTTCCTGTCGCCAAATGCTTAATGCTCGACCTGCACTAATCAGTTCAACAAAGCAAGCTTTGCGAAGCTGCGAGCTTGTTGCACGTTACGGAAAACGCGCTCATTCTCGATGCATGGTTCGTTTTCGATTTCGCCGATCTCGTCCAGTACTTGCTGGGCGCTGGTCGGCGATTTTGCGAGGGCAAACAGCTTCTGCCAAAACTCCAGCTCATGCACGGGAAATTTCGAGTAGCGCTGGCCGTCTTGAGGTTGTTCCAGGATGGACTGGTGTGCTGCTTTGGCTGCTTGGGTCAAGACTTTCATTTTTCACTACTCCTAATAGATTCCGCATAGCGGGTTAAAAAAGGAGTCAGTGACTAGCGTCACTTGTCTATGCAGTGCATAGACAAAGGAGCTTAATTCGGGGTACAAAAATGCCGGAGGCCGACAGCGTTAATGTACAGCAACTTATTTGTCGTGTCTAGCCTCGTGCTTGAAATTAAACATCCACTCGGTCGGTTATATCGATGTCGGCTTTAGCAGAACAAAATGAAGAATCGCTTTGTAAACATTGGCCTGCGAAGGTGCCCCGATGGACACCGTGTCCAGTGGCTCGCCAGCGCGATCATTCCGTCGTCGGAAGCGCGGCAGCCGCCACCGGTTGTCGCTGCCGTGTTGAACGCGGCCGTTCGCCTAGCCACAGGCGGTCAACGCCCAAATGTGTCGACGTCGGAAATCTAGTATGTAAGCTGTGGGTGCGTCATCCCGATGTTGGCATCGGCGCCTCTGCCACTGCGGCCGTGGACGGTGAGCTCGCTGCGCTGGCGCGTATCTGATTTTGCCTCACGATCAGTCGCAGCAGGAACCACCAGGTGTACAGGCCAGCAGGGCTTTCGCACTCATCGGTGCCGGCGTGTCCATGAGCAACAGCGTTGCGCAGGTTGGGTCCGCCCTGGACGCACATCAAGCAACGGATAGCGAACGTCATGTCCTCGCCAAACACCTCACTCATCTGAGACCGCTCCGTTAGTTTCGACAGCGCCACTTCCATGTCGATCCCATCCTCGTGCGTCGCGGTGATCGCCTGAGCGCCTTTAAGAACCTGGCGCACGACGTGCTCGAACTGGGGCATTAGGATGTGCAGCGCCTGTTCGAGGTCGTGGCAGTAGCCCGCATACAGGGCCTTGCCAAAAATACCCGCGCGCTCGCGCGGAACGACGCCGCTGCACAGAGCTAGCGTCTGGAAGTCGTCGATCGTGAAGCTGTGGTCGATTTTGATCTGGAACAGCGCCGGCAAGATCATTGTGTACGCAATTATTTCGGCACGGTGCACGAATTCGCGCATGGCCTCTTGAGCCACGCGCGGGTCTTCATCCGGAGCCGTATCAGCCGCCGGCGCCGGAGCACGTACGATGGCCCGGCCGTCGGCGTCAAGCGTGGTTACGCCGAACAAGCGCGCTACGAAACTCTCGCCCAAAGCGGCCCGCGCACGCGCCATATGCTCGGATTTCACCGGGGTGGTGTCGAGTTCGCAAAAGGCGTACAACGCCTGCAGCGGGTCCTCATGCTGGACACGTTCCGTCGCGGCGCGCACCAGGTCGGTAGCATCGAAGGCTGGCATCGGGACAGAGATCATTTCGCCAACGGAGTCGCGGCCGGCCTACTCGTACTTCAAACGTACTCGCTCAAGCGCGGCAGGGATGCCGTGTGCTTCTCTAAAACGGCCAGCGACGCCACGGTAGGCGGCGATGGCATCTTGGTAGAACGCGTGACGCGCAAGCGCGGCGGCGGTGGCGTCGCCATGACTTTCCCATGTTTCTCCCAGCTGGGCCAGCATGGAGGCTTCCCCTGCGTTGTCGCCCATCCGATTGAACCAGTCGATCGCCGAGTGCATATAGGCAGCGGCGTGGAACGGGTGGGGTCGTTCTGCTTCGCGGCGGGCGAGAAGCACCAGCTGTGCGGCAACCTGCTGCGCAACCGATTTTCCCAGGCCTAAAGCTTCTAAAGGCCGCAGATAGGCTAGAGGCACGACCCCGTCCTCGTCCTTGTGGGCGAAAAAAGCGCTGGCGAGGTCGGTGACCATAGCTTCAAGGCGCTCACTAGCGGCGCCACGTAGCGAGACTGCTAGCTGCAGCGCACGGTGCCAGCTAGTGCGGCCGTGCGTATGCCAAGTCGCGTGCTCCAACGACGCCGCCCGGTAGTCGTCGACGGCGCGCATCGCAAACCGGTTGCCATGGCGCTTAGCTTTGAGCCAGACAAGATCGCCTAGGCGCGCACGCAGAGCGCGGTGCGTAATGACATCAGCCACGCTTGCGATGAAGTCGAGCTGCTCAGGTTGCAAATGTTCGGGCCCCATGCTGCAAGTGCCATCTCCCCAAATGGCGAATGGTGCAAGCGGAGCCGTTTTTACAGCTGGCTGCAGCATCATCGAGCAGATATGGCTCATCAGGTCCAGGATTGCGGCGTGCGGCTGGCGACATTCTGCTCTGGCTAGATCGGCGGCCGCATGTAGAGGGTTTCGGAGTTCATTCAGTGTCAGGTGTGGATGGGCCTCGAGGACAGCAGTGACGCCTGAGGCGAGAAACTGGTCGACAGTCAGTGCGATTTGAGGCGTCGTAGGGTCGGACATAGCGGTTGAGTTGAAGTTAAGTTGATAGGCTATCTGCACAGTTACGCAGCACCAAGTTGTTCTTGCGACGCTGGTTGCTACCGTTAGGCTAGGCACTGACTAGAATCGTAGCCAAAACGCGCTTGGATTCTTCCCTTACCGAGTATATAGACAGGGCATTATTCATCGCGCCCCTACAGCGGGGCAGGCTATCGGCCTCCAATAAAGGTAATAAACCCACCGATAGCAAGAGCAACCAATCCCCTCCAGACACACCTCGGCTACTCTACTTCCGAACGCCCCTGACGACTCGACCGGCCCTAGTGCTAAAAGAGCTTAGAGAGAGAAAAGAGCAAAAAGAGAGCAAAGAAAGCTCCTCCCACTCAGCCGAAGTCAGCAGCAGTCAAATACCTCGGGGTAATGCCGCGTAACCGTGGGTTAATTACCTTTAGTGGTATACTGGGCAGCAATTCCACTTCCGTTTTCGCCATGAAAAACCCGACTTCGTGGGACAGCGACCCTGTCCAAGCGTTTAAGGAATTCGTCGGGACCGACGCTTTCGCCAAAACCGCACAGCGCCTCCCCGCCGACGGTATGCTCCGATCGGTATCCAGCGAGTCCGCCAGAACCTACATTTCCATGTTCTCTAACGTCTCAGCGTGGATAGCGGACCAGGGGAAAACCTTCTCGACGGTGACCCACGGTGACCTGGCGCGCTTCGTCAACCGCGTCGACGGCGGTAAGCGGGTCCTCAATAGCAAGATCGAGTACCGCTACTTGCGCCTGCTGGAACGCTGCTACCAGCACCTTGGCGTCACCCCCAATCCAGCGAAACAGGCAATTCTGGCTACCGACCGCACCGAACTGCCAAAAGACGACGCCGGCCGTACCCTCTCACCCGAGCAACTGCAGCGTTTCTTCGACGCACTGCCGGCGGATCCACCACGGCGCCGCCGCGTGAGTGACTTCGACGGCTGGAAGCGCCGGCGCGATCGCGCCATGCAGGTTGTGATGGCACTGGCGGGCCTGCGCGTCGCGGAAGCGATCGGGCTTCTGGTGCACGAAGTCGGCCACCAGGTGGCGCTGGACGGTTCGGTCGACCTGACCATTACGCCGGAGGAAAAGCACGACACCAGCTACGAGCACGTCACCCCCCTGCCCCGTGAAGGCATGGCAGAACTGCGGCCGTGGCTAGACGAACGGGCGCGAATGGTTGAGCAGCTGGCGCTGCCGGGCGAGTTCGTGTTCCCGGCCAATGTCGAGGGCGGCAAAATGACCAAGAAAACCGTCTACAAGCAGATCCGTGCGACGTTCGAGCGCGCGGGCCTGGACATGTCCCGGGCTGGCGGCCGGACCTTGCGCAACACGTTCGCGAAGGGACAATTGGATAACGGCGCCACTCCCGACGAATTGAAGGACGTGCTCGGCCTGGCGCTCGAGCGCTCCGCTGCCGACTACAAATTCACGCGCATCAAGGACGACCCCAAAAAATGAAGCTGTCGATCATCCTCGAGACGTTGGCCAGCGCCCGGCTACCATCCGTCACCAGCGAGCAGCTGCGCCAGCTCGTCGGCACCGCCGAAGGCAAGGCCTTTGCCGATGACCTTAGATGGTTCGCCGTCGGCGAGACCAAGCGCCGCCAGCAGCTGGCAGCCGTCGTGCACGCGCTGGCACCAGGCGTGCGCCGCACAGTCGAGCAGCTGGGCTTCCAGTTCGACCTGGCCGTGATCATCGCCGCAGCCAAGCTCGACGAATCGGCCGGCATCGACATGATCAAAGGCGCAAACGCGAATCCCGGTAACCGGGCCCGGGCAGTCTCTTACCTCCAGGGCGTTGGACTGCAGGTCGCCTCTAGCGTTACCGGTGCGGCGCCGGAATTGGCAACGCCTATAGACCCGCCCTACTATTCGTTCAAGATTTTCGGTAGCGGAGCCGCACTGTGCGTAAGCGAGGCGCGAACACGCGCAGGCAATCAGTACACGATCCAGATTGAAGGTGCGCTGGCGCTGGGCGCCGGCCGCCGTGAATTCGACTGGCAGAACAAGATCATCGTTCAGCTGACCGTGCAGGAAGCCTACACGGCGCTGGCGCTGTTTGAAAACCTGATCCCGAGCGTGAAGTACGATGGCCACGGCCGCGCGCATGATAAGTCACTCCACATCGACTTCCAGGACTCGCACTACTTCGTGCGCGTCATCCAGCGCGGTCGTGCTGCGGTGGCGCTGCCGGTGCGTGCGGTCGACGCGATCCAAATCGTCGCCCTACTCTACAAGCAGCTTTTGCGGAACGAGGCACATCTCCGTATCGAGGACATTCGGGCGCTGGTGGCGCGAATGGCTTCTATGGATCGTCGCCATAAGGCTCAGTAATTAACGTGCCGTGGTGACGCTATATCGACGTCTCTGGCCAGCGCAAGTTCAGGCCGGTGGACTAGCGGGTGTATCCGTGTGTTCCGCACCGCCCACCTTGCCCCAAAGGGAGTCAGCCAGCCATTCGCAGAACGCGGCTTTTGCTGCCTGTGACCTGCCTAGCCCGTGCCTCTTGACCTCTCGTGCGTATGCAGCAACAGGCGTCGCCTTGATGAATTGCTCGCGCCTCGCTTCCTGGTCCTCGATGCTCATTTCGCGGTACGCCTGGTCGGCCGTACGGATACGGTCGACCTGTTCAATCTCAGCTGCAGTAGGTAGAGCAAGAAGCGCCCCCTGCGGCAAGGCCGCCGGCTTCGTCGGCGCTTTGTCGGGCTGATCCGCATGACGATCGCGCAGCGCAATGCGGAAGTATGCTGCGGTGGAACTGAGCTTCGGAAGTCCTACGGCGCCCTCGCGCTGGCGAACCAGTAAAACGGTTTTGCGCAAGAACGCCTCGTCGTGTTCTTCGCACCAAATCTTCGCCTGCTTCGGCTTGATGCCAAACGCTACGATGTTGTTGAGCAGGTCCATATCGACGGTGTTTGCACCGCCCGGGGAGTCCGACCAGGCCACGAATGGATTGGCTTTGCGCGCAACCTTAAATTGGATCTGATCGATCTTGCGCCCGATCTTGTGCTCGATGAGCGTTACTTCGATGTCCGTCATCGCGTTGACCTCAGCGATCGCGCGCTTTAACACGTCGCGTTTGAAGTACTTGTACTCCGTGACTTCGATGAGGGGGTTACCGGTAATTCGCGGGCAGAACCATTCCCAATGCTGCCGCATGGTCAGGCCATTCGGACTCGTCTTGTAACGGCTGCAGATCTCGTACAACGCAATCGAGGAACCGCCGCGCAGCGCCGTCGACATGTGGAGCAGGAGCGCAGTGTAGGACGTCGGATCGAGCAGCTCTTGCCGTATGCGGGGAGGCAGCGACCATTCAACGTATGTCGCATGCCCTTTGTGCTCGATGATCTCCGCTTGGGCGATCATTCCCGAAACGCCCCAGCGCGTCTCGTCCGAAGCTTGGGTGTTCCACTCGACCTGGATGCTCTGCAGCATCCGAAACTGCTCCCGCAAGTCCAGAGAGTTTCGGCTGTTGTATTCGGCCAGGTTCATGAGCTCGCCGAACGAACGCCGGTACACATCCCTACTTCCATCCTGCTGTGAGAAAAACAGCATGGTCGCGAACAACTTCCGCATGGTGGCGGTGATACGGCCGCTGACTGGCAAGACGGCTAGAGTCTGGTTCGGCTGGCGCAATACCTCGATCGCGGTTGTGTTGTCGTTGGAAAGTCCCATGGAACGAAGCGTACAGGCATCGGTGAAAAATATCAAACTGAACTCTCACCGTCGCGGAAATGTTG
>Ga0308158_10000233_pt1 | contig 116493 bp, 115 predicted proteins | sample PhyBR2_FD_201038 | JGI IMG/M metagenome (GOLD analysis project Ga0308158, IMG submission 201038) | Phyllosphere microbial communities from UC Gill Tract Community Farm, Albany, California, United States - DLSLB.R2 | ecosystem: Host-associated > Plants > Phyllosphere > Unclassified | place... | reverse complement strand
TCTTTGTACCATTCAAAAGTAAACAGTTTCGGATCCATACCCGATTTCAGCGTATGGGTATCCCCTACACACAATCCGTTCCCTTCCCCTATCAACACAGGATCTCCTAAATCAAGATTACCGATATTAAAACTTCCCGCTTTAAAAAACACTGTACTTGTATGGCTACGCGTGTCACAGAAATCAATAATCGCCAACTTAATTTTATACTTACGTCCCGGGATAACAGTTGCAACCAAAGATGTCATAGGTGCAGTATGCCCTTCAAGGTTTACCGGTGCAGCTAAAGCGGGCACCTGATTGACACCACCTCCATAAGCATTACCGAAATACTGCTCATTAATTGAAGCCGGGACTCCCGGATCACATTGTGTCGGGTGGGTCTTATCTCCGTCTCTTACCGTTGCTATGGAGATTGGAGAATTGGTACCGGGTACTTTAGCCAGATTCTGTCCAACACCTGTAGTTGTATCAATTAACCAGGCCCCGAACAAAGCTGCATTTTTACATTCTCCCCAGCATCCCTGATAGCTGTTACTACCAAAAACATATTCAAAATTAACAGTACTCTGTACCGGAATAAAATCAAAATCAATACTTGCAGATCTGATATCTTTTACAGGCTGCCCCCCTCTTATTGGCCAGCCTCCTGCATCATTGATCAAATCGTTCAGATCTTTATCTCCTGCCCATCGGTATAAATTATTAAAAGCTGAATTTTTAGAACCATCTAAAGGGCCAGGAACAAAAATTGATTTATCGGTAGACAACAGAATTCCGTCTTCATAAGCAAAATCACTTCCGTTTTTTTGAAAATATCCTAACGGGTAAACATCCTGATAGGATCCCGGACTACCATCACAGTACTGATACCGTACATTGGATACCAGATCACATTGTGAGCGTACCAGAACTTCCTTTACCAGTTTGTCCACGGTATAAGTATCGTCAACCTTTACATAACTGTACTGCTGGCTCCAACCTAAAAAACCGGTAAGTAAGAATAGGATTAATAAATATTTATTTCTCATAGGTAATAAAAAATTCATAAGTTTATAAAAAAATGAACTGCGAAATTTACATAAATTTAAGAAACTATTAAGCTTTTTTTAGCCAAAAAAAAACAAAATACAAACTTTAACACATTTTCAAATATCATATAACTTCTTTTTTAAGACCATAGAAATGAAAAAACCTTTTTATTGCTGTGAATTCCTTATATTTGCACATTTATAGTTTATTCTAATAATATTACAAATTATGTGTAAATCAGAAGCGTTTCACGATGAAATTGGAGACGATCACATTTCAACTAACGATCACACACCTTTAAGAGCTGACGCTTTTAGTATATCCGATGATCGGAAAATCGAATTGATAAAGAAAGATGTAGAAAATATATTAACCACCCTGGGAATGGATTTAACAGACGACAGTCTGAAAGGCACTCCCAACCGAGTGGCTAAAATGTTCGTAAAAGAAATTTTCGGAGGATTAAATCCTGCCAAAAAGCCTTCGTCATCTACTTTTGATAATAAATACAAATACAACGAGATGCTGGTTGAAAAGAACATAGTAGTTTATTCAACCTGCGAACATCATTTACTGCCCATCGTAGGGCGTGCCCATGTAGCATACATTTCAAATGGTAAAGTCGTTGGACTCTCCAAAATGAACCGTATTGTGGATTATTATGCCAAGCGCCCGCAGGTTCAGGAACGTCTGACCATACAAATCGTTGAAGAACTCAAGCGCGTTCTGGGAACAGAGGACGTTGCCTGCGTTATCGACGCAAAACACCTTTGCGTAAATTCACGGGGAATCCGCGATATTGAAAGCTCAACTGTAACCGCAGAATTCGGAGGTGCCTTTAAAAATGAGGAAACCCGTCGTGAATTCCTTGCATATATTAAACTAGACACTCAATTTTAACTCAGATCAAAATGGCGTTTTATCTTAACAACAACCTAAAAATTTACAATTCGCTTTCGGGCCAGAAAGAGAACTTCACTCCTATTCACTCCGGTAAAATAGGAATGTATGTTTGCGGGCCGACTGTTTATAATTTTGTGCATTTAGGGAACTGTAGAACGTTTATTTCATTTGATCTGGTATTTCGCTATTTGAAACACCTGGGATACCAGGTACGTTATGTACGGAACATTACAGATGTTGGCCATATTGTGGATGACGCAGATGACGGAGAGGACAAAATTGCCCAAAAAGCCCGTCTGGAACAGATTGAGCCAATGGAGGTTGCACAAAAGTACACTGTCAACTTCCACCATATCCTCAAACAGTTCAATAATCTGGAACCGAGCATTGAACCTACGGCAACGGGTCATATCATTGAACAGATACAGGTGATTCAAAAAATTATTGATAACGGGTATGCTTATGAAGTAAACGGATCTGTTTACTTCGATATAGAAAAATTCGATAAAAAATACGATTACGGTGTGTTGTCCGGACGCAATATCGAGGATATGATTTCCAACACACGCGACCTGGACGGACAAACCGACAAACGCAACCCGCTGGATTTTGCTTTGTGGAAAAAAGCAGAACCGGAACACATTATGCGATGGCCCTCTCCTTGGGGTGACGGATTTCCGGGATGGCATCTGGAATGTACGGCTATGAGTACCAAATACCTCGGAGATCATTTCGATATTCACGGAGGAGGTATGGACCTGAAATTCCCGCACCACGAATGTGAAATTGCACAAAATGAAGCTTCTTGCGGAAACACTCCTGTTAACTACTGGATGCATGCCAATATGTTAACGCTCAACGGCAAAAAGATGTCAAAATCTACAGGAAACAACATCCTGCCGCAGGAGCTTTTCTCAGGAGAGAATTCCATTTTAAGCAAGGCTTATCACCCTGCGGTAGTCCGGTTTTTTATTTTACAGGCTCATTACCGCAGCATACTGGATTTTTCAGACGACGCCATTCAGGCATCCGAAAAAGGGTTTTCACGTCTGATGGAAGCCGTTGAAAATGTTAAAAATCTCCCCGTTTCTTCCGCTTCAAACTTCGATGTGAAAAACTGGAAACAGAAGTGTTATGACGCCATGAACGACGACTTTAACAGCCCGATACTTATTGCACTTTTATTTGATGCAGTGAAGGCTGTTAATCTTATTCAGGACGGAAAAGAAACCATTACCGAAACAGACAGGTCCGAATTAGCCGAAACAATGAATGCTTTTATTTTTGATGTATTAGGCTTGTTTAAAGATGAAGAAAACACAGACCATTCCAAACTGGAAGACGTTGTGAACCTTCTCATAAACATGCGTAACGAAGCGCGGGCCAACAAGGATTTTGCACAGTCCGATCTCATCCGCGACCAGCTGGCTGCAGTAGGTATCGTTCTCAAAGACGGAAAAGAAGGTACAACTTTTACTTTATAATATTTTACAAAAAGAGCTACTTAATCGGGTAGCTTTTTTTATCTTTGATTCTATGGAACAACTCAAAAAAATACTCATTTTCCCTTTTGTTGTGCTCATTCGTTTTTATCAGCTGTGTATTTCACCCTTTACACCTGCTTCATGCCGGTTTTCACCCACATGTTCGCACTATACACTCGAAGCTTTGAAAAAACACGGATTGTTTAAAGGCGGGTGGCTGGCGGTAAAACGTATTGCAAGTTGCCATCCATGGGGAAAATCGGGATATGATCCGGTTCCATAAAAATTTAAAAATTATTTATGATACATTCATTACATTTTATCTGGAATCCTTCTGAAGGGATTTCAATCGGAAGTTTTACCCTCCGCTTTTACAGCCTGATGTTCGTAATTGCTTTTTCACTGGGCTATTTCATAATGAAAAAAGTATATGAAAAAGAACAACGCAACCAGGAAGAACTGGACAAACTATTCTTTTACACCTTTATAGCTACCTTACTCGGAGCGCGATTGGGACATGTTTTCTTTTACGATTGGGATTATTATAAAAACCATCTTTCCGAAATTCTGCTTCCGTTCAGATTTTCGCCAAAATTTGAATTTACGGGCTTTGCAGGGCTTGCAAGCCACGGAGCGGCTATTGCCATTATACTGGTTATGTATTTTTACAGTAAAAAGATACTGCATAAACCTATTTTATGGATATTGGACCGCGTGGTTCTTGCAGTAACGATAGGTGGTGTCTTTGTTCGCTTCGGGAACTTCTTTAACTCTGAAATCTACGGGCATATCGTTGACAAAAGCTTCCCGTTCGGGGTTAAATTTATCCGTGAAGACGAATTCTGGCAGAACAAGAATGTGCTCGAAATAACACAGAGCAGTAACATTAACGATGCTTACAGTTTAATCCAGCACGATCCCCGCTTCGCTTCATTACTGCAGGAAATACCATTCCGTCACCCCACCCAGCTTTACGAAGCTTTCGGATATATTGTATTATTCATAATTCTTATGCTCATGTACTGGAAAACGGATGCCCGTCATTATCTGGGAAAAATATTCGGTGTATTCCTTGTTCTGCTCTGGACGATCCGGTTTATCGTAGAATATGTAAAGGAAAGCCAGGGCGGATTTGAATCTTCACTTGGAATGTTATCAACGGGACAATGGTTAAGCATTCCATTTATTATAGCCGGAATTTATATCTGGTTTACGTCGAAAAACAGACCTTACCACAACTAATAAATCAAAAACACCTGTTAAATCAGGTGTTTTTTTTATTTCTATTTAGTATCTTTATTGAAATACCTAAAAATATAGACTATGAGAAAACTTGTTATCCCGTCCATTTTATTTGGGACACTGGCACTGACAAGCTGTGTATCTAAAAAGGAATATGCAAGCTTAAAGGCTAATTACTCCAAACTACAGGATGATTACAACGGGCTTGGACAAAAATACCACCAGTCCGAAATTGACCTTAGTTCGTGCAATGCCCGCACCAAAAGTCTGGAAGACATGCTGGCACAGGAAAAAGCCTCCAATGAAGGATTAAAAAAGACGCTGGAATCACTTCAGGGCTCGTTAGACAAAAGCATTACCCAGGGGAACGTAAACATTTCCAAACTCGTTGATGAGATAAATGCGAGCAACAAATACATCCAGCATCTCGTGAATACCAAAAACAAAAGCGATTCTTTGAATATTGTCTTAACCAACAACCTTACCCGTTCGTTAAGTCGTGAAGAATTACGCGATGTGGATGTTAAAGTATTAAAAGGTGTGGTTTATATTTCTTTGGCCGACAACATGCTTTACAAATCCGGAAGCTATGAAATTTCCGACCGCGCCGGGGAAACACTTAGCAAAGTAGCCAAAATTATTAATGACTATAAAGATTATGCAGTACTCATAGAAGGAAATACGGATAATGTTCCTATATCACGTGAGAACATCCGCAACAACTGGGATCTCAGTACCCTACGCGCCTCATCGGTTGTTCAGGCGCTTCAAAACCAGTACGGGGTCAATCCTAAACGTTTGACAGCGGGTGGGCGCGGCGAATTTAATCCTGTAGCAGATAACAGTACCGAAGCCGGTAAGGCAAAAAACCGCAGAACGCAGATCATCATCACTCCGAAACTTGATGAATTCATGGAGCTCATCGATCAGGCTCCGGAAAAATAATCAAAAAGCCAGGTTTTACCTGGCTTTTTTAATACTTGAATATTATAGCGAAAGAAGGAGTCGTTTACTGAAACCGATTCCCGGACTCACTTTCATCTGTTCTAAAAAATTCACTCCTTTTTAACAGATTTTATTTTGAAAATAAGGAAATTCGTAGGATGAAAATAAAAAGAAAACGAAAACGAATGATGAACCTACTTATTCTTATTGCTTTACTTGTAGTTGGAGTATTACTTTTTTTACAACATCCCCTGTTTGGAAAACAACCTGCAGGAGTACGGCTCGAACGTATAAAGCAGTCGGAGAATTATAAAAACGGACAGTTTCAGAATATCTCCGATACCCCGTCGCTGGCCGAAGGAGTTACCTACTGGGATGCCATAAAGGAACTTCTTTTTTCCAAAATACAGCACACTAAGCCTTTAGACAGTATTCCTTACATCAAAACATCTCTTTCAGGGCTCACTATAAAAGAAGATTACCTGATCTGGTTCGGACATTCTTCGTACTGGATGCAACTCGACAGTCTTACTTTCCTCATAGACCCCGTGCTTACTAAAAATGCCTCACCCCTATACGGCACAAACAATGCTTTTAAAGGAGCGGATGTATATACTTTTGATTCCATACCAAAAGTCGATTACCTCATCCTTACACATGACCATTACGACCATCTGGATTATACCACTTTTAAAGGCCTTAAAAATAAGGTTTCAACCATTATATGTCCCCTGGGAGTTGGAGAACACCTGGAGTACTGGGGCTTCCCAAAAGAAAACATCATCGAACTCGACTGGTATGAGGGGAAATCATTACTAAATTCGGTATATATTACCGCTACCCCGGCCCGCCACTTCTCGGGCAGAGGCTTTAAACGCAACAATACCTTGTGGGCCTCCTACGTATTGAAATCAAAACACCTGAACCTTTATCTCGGGGGCGACAGCGGTTATGACAGGCATTTTAAAGAAATAGGAACCAGGTTCGGACCTTTTGACCTGGCAATCCTTGAAAACGGCCAATACGACCATAAATGGAAATATATTCATATGCTTCCCGAAGAAGTAGTGAAGGCAAGCATTGACCTGCAGGCAAAAAGTTTTTTCCCGGTACACAGTTCCAAATTCAAACTGGCCAACCATCCATGGAAGGAGCCTTTGGAAAAAGTAAGTGCTCTAAACTTACATACGGCCAACAGTTCAAAACTGGTAACGCCCAAAATCGGAGAAATCGTTTACCTGGATTCACCTGATCAGACTTTTGAAAAATGGTGGGAAACGGTAAAATAAAAAAGCCTGGCTATGCCAGGCTTTTTTATTTTAATATCAGATAAACAGATGTACCAGATGATATACTCCCATTGCTACCAATGCAGATACCGGTATCGTAAGCACCCAGGCCCATAAAAGAGATATGGTTACTCCCCAGCGAACTGCAGAAATACGTTTGGTAATCCCTACTCCAATAATAGATCCTGTAATCGTATGTGTTGTGGAAACCGGAATTCCCATATGTTCGGTTACATACAAAGCAACTGCACCGGCTGTTTCAGCAGCCACCCCTTCCAAAGGAGTTACCTTTGTAATTTTTGACCCCATTGTTTTTACAATTTTCCATCCTCCGCTCATTGTACCAAGACCGATGAAAACAAACGACGCCAATGGCACCCATCCCCAGTGATCAACAAAATAACTGAACCTGTTGGCATTTTCAATGGCTCCGTAAGGATTGTCAAACCCTTCGGGTAAACCCATATGAAAGCTGATTACTGCGGCACCGATGATTCCCATAACCTTTTGCGCATCGTTCCCCCCGTGTCCAAGACTGAACAATGCGGAAGACAATAGCTGAAGTTTCTTAAACCATTGCTCTGCGCGGTGTGGGTTGGCTTTCCTGCAAATCCACATAATACCAACAGTTATAAAATACGCCAGTACCATTCCTAAGAACGGAGCCCCGAAAATAAAGAGGAAAATCGGCACTACCTTAGCGTATACAATCACATCTTCGCCATTTACATTCAATCCTCCGGCATGGGCAATAGCAGCTCCTATAAAGCCTCCAATCAACGTATGCGACGAGGAAGAAGGAATACCCAGTTTCCATGTTGCGAGGTTCCATAAAATGGCAGCTACAAGTCCTGCAAAAATAACTTCGAGCGTAATAAAGTGCTCATTAACCGATTTCGCAATCGTATTACCGATCTTAAACTCCCCGATAACATAAAGCGATATAAAATAAGCCGCAAAGTTAAATGCTGCCGCCCATAACACAGCCTGAAAAGGCGTTAAAACTCTAGTAGTTACGATGGTTGCTATTGAGTTAGCCGCATCGTGAAAACCATTGATGTAATCAAACCCAAGCGCCAGTACAATAATCACCAGCAAAAGCCAGGCCCCGCTTACGTCAAGGTTATTGAATAAGTCAAATATCTCCATAATTAATTACTCTCAGAAAATTATGCGTATTTAACGGTAATTGTTTCCAGCACATTGGCAACGCGTCTGCAGCTGTCAGTAGCCGTTTCCAGCGCATCCATGATTTCTTTGTATTTAATAATTTCAATAACGTTTGATTCGTTTTCAAAAATATCCGCAACAGCCTTGTCAAAAACCTTATCAGCCTTACGCTCAAGACGAAGTATAACTTTACATCCTTCTGCTATGGCTTTAAGATTTTTCATATCTTTTAGGTCGTACATGCTTTGAGCAACCTGACTGCAGGCTTCTAAGTTCGCCTCGGTAAGTTTACGCAGCGGTTTTGTTACTTTATCAATCTGATACAGACGCATACGTGAAGCAGCGTCGCTTAAGTTGTCAGCAATTTCGTCAACAGCCGTAATCAAATCATTGATATCTTCCCTGTCAAAAGGTGTGATAAAACTCCTTCCCAGCTCTACACGCGTTGTTTGTGCAATTGCTTCGATCTCTGATTTTAACACCTCAACCTCGCGCAATAATTTTTCCCTGTCATTTGCAGGAAGATGAACTGCTTCGTTTAATGTTTCCGACAGCAGTTTGATTTTATTGGCAGCCTGTTCAAATAAAGGATAAAACGTTTTATCCTTAGGAACTAAAAATTGAAAAATGGAATTTAAAGACATGTGTGTATCATTAATTTTTTGCTCTGCGAAGGTAATATTCTAATGTTAAGTTAATATTAAGTCTGTTGTTTTTCGAAAAAAAGATTTTACACTGGCATTCCCTGTTTTTAACGTGAGAATTCGTACTTTAGCGAAATTCAATAATTCAACTGGAAATTTAGTACAAAATGGATTTAAACTTCAATAAAAACGAAGATCATAATAAATTATTGTTATCGGAACTTAAACAGAAACTAGCCAAGGTTAAACTGGGCGGTGGCGAAAAAAAAATAGCAAAATTACACAGTGACGGAAAAATGACGGCACGCGAACGCATTGACTACCTGTTTGACAAAGACAGCAAATCAGTCGAAATAGGCGCTTTTGCCGGGGAAGGTATGTACAGCGAACACGGCGGATGCCCTTCCGGAGGTGTTGTCGTAAAAATAGGATATGTAAAAGGCAAACAGGTCATTGTGGTTGCAAATGATGCTACGGTTAAAGCAGGTGCCTGGTTTCCCATTACCGGCAAAAAAAACCTTCGTGCCCAGGAGATTGCCATTGAAAACCGCTTACCTATTATTTATCTTGTAGATTCTGCCGGTGTTTACCTTCCGATGCAGGATGAAATTTTCCCCGACAAAGAAAATTTCGGACGTATATTCCGCAACAATGCCGTTATGTCTTCTATGGGAATCACGCAGATTGCCGCCGTAATGGGAAGCTGTGTTGCCGGTGGTGCCTACTTGCCTATTATGAGTGATGAAGCGCTCATTGTGGATAAAACAGGATCTATCTTTCTTGCAGGGTCTTATCTTGTAAAAGCAGCCATCGGTGAAACGATCGATAATGAAACGCTCGGTGGCGCCACAACCCATACCGAAATTTCAGGCGTGACGGATTACAAGGCAAAAGACGATAAGGACGCCCTTGACACCATCCGCAACATCGTGGACAAAATGGGAGATTTTGACAAGGCCGGATACAACCGCATCGAATCTAAAAAACCTGCCCTGAATCCTGATGAAATTTATGGCATCCTTCCGAAATCGCGGGCAGAGCAATACGATACCATGGAAATCATCAAGCGCTTAGTGGATGATTCCGAATTTGAAGAATACAAAGCCGGATACGGTCAGACCATTATTACGGGATATGCCCGTATTGACGGATGGGCTGTGGGTATTGTCGCAAACCAGCGCAAAGTGGTTAAGACTACGGGGGCCAAAACCAAACCAAGTGAAATGCAGTTCGGAGGCGTAATCTATTCTGACTCCGCTGATAAGGCAACCCGTTTCATCGCAAACTGTAACCAGAAAAAAATTCCGCTGGTATTCCTACAGGACGTAACCGGCTTCATGGTAGGCAGCAAGTCCGAACACGGAGGCATTATTAAAGACGGAGCCAAAATGGTAAATGCCGTTTCCAATTCCGTAGTTCCGAAGTTCACCGTTATTATGGGAAATTCATACGGAGCAGGTAATTATGCAATGTGTGGAAAAGCATACGATCCAAGATTCTTCCTGGCATGGCCAAGTGCTGAGCTGGCAGTTATGGGCGGCGCACAGGCTGCAAAGGTACTTTTACAGATCGAATCCTCTTCCCTGAAAGCTAAAGGCGAGGAATTAACGCCAGAAAAAGAAGCGGCGTTATTCGATAAAATCAAGGCAAAATATGACGCGCAGGTATCGCCATATTATGCTGCGGCACGTTTGTGGACAGATGCCATTATTGATCCTCTGGATACCCGAAAATGGATTTCCATGGGAATTGAAGCTGCAAATCATGCACCTATTGAAAAACCTTTTAATTTAGGTGTTATTCAAGTATAATTTTCGTAATTTAAAGTCTGCCGTCCAAGCAGACTTTTTTAGTATTAAATAATGATAAAAGAAAACTCTTCCGTCTATGAAAGATATTTGCCGCTGGTTACTGCCGTGGCCATGTTTATGCAGTCGCTTGACGGAACTATACTAAACACCTCGTTACCCAGCATAGCCAACAGCATGAATTACTCCCCGCTTGAAATGCAGTCGGTTATCGTAAGCTACACCCTTACACTGGCTCTTTTCATACCTCTTTCGGGATGGTTATCCGACAAATTCGGAACGAAGAGGATGTTTCTGCTGGCAGTTTTCCTTTTTACTTTAGGCTCTTTATTCTGCGCTCTTTCCGTGGACCTGCTTACCCTGAACCTTTCAAGAATACTCCAGGCCGTTGGCGGATCGATGATGGTACCTATTGCCCGGCTTGCCATACTGTATCAGTATCCGCGCAACCAGCTGCTGAAAATTATGAATTACATTACGATACCTGGTCTGCTTGGTCCGGTCATTGGCCCGAGCCTCGGTGGTTTTTTGTCGGATAATTTTTCATGGCACTGGATTTTTCTTGTAAATATACCTGTTGGCATCGCCGGTATGGTCCTCGCATGGAAGATTATGCCCAATTACAAGAATACTGTGGGTAAATTCGATATCCTTGGGCTTGTTTACTTCAGTATGGCACTGGTGCTTATTACATTTGCCATGGAAGTGAGCAGCGTAGGAATCAATCATTACTCCCTGGTTCTGGGACTGATCTTTATAGCAGGTTTGCTGTTCACACTGTATTACCGCCATTTCAGGAAAACTTCTAATCCCATCATCAATCTTAACCTTTTCAAAATCAGAACACTCAGAATAGGTCTTATCGGCAGTCTTATTACAAGATTCGGCATCAGCGGACTGCCGTTCCTGTTACCTTTGATGATGCAGGTAGGATTCGGATTTTCAGCCTCAAAAGCCGGCATGATGCTATTGCCTTCCGCCCTTACCACCATTGCTGTAAAACCGTGGATTGTTCCTATTGTAAAACGCTTTGGTTACCGCAAAATTCTCATCAGCAATACCCTGTCGCTTGCCGTGATTATCTTCGTGTTCAGCTTTATGGAAAAAGATACCCCGCTTATGTATTACATTCTTCTTATGATTGCATACGGAGCCTTTACCTCGGTACAGATGACTGCGATGAACACCATTTCACTGGCCGACCTCAACGACGAAGATGCCAGCGGCGGAAACAGCCTTTTGGCCATTATGCAGCAGCTTTCCATCAGTTTCGGTATTTCCATAGCCGCCCTTGTACTGGCATTTTATAAGGAAAAAATGGATTTTTACCATGGCGATCTTGTTTCTGCATTTCATCTTACGCTCATAACCCTCGCCGTTCTTACGGCTTTATCAAGCCTTACCTTCACAAAACTGAAACAGGGAGACGGGCAAAAGATGTCTCAATAAAAAATCCCGGTTTTGACCGGGATTTTTTATTGTTTTATTATAATCTTATTTTTTAAAAAGGCCTCCAAGCATATCGCCAAGACCTCCTTTGGTCACAGCACTTATAGCATCATCGATCCCAAGTTTCCCGTCACCGTTCTGGTCCAGTACGGAACCTGTAGACGTTCCGCTTCCACCGGTTAGTGATCCCAGAATATCCCCTACGTTAAAATCACCGCTTTTGACTTTGCTTAAAACCATATTGAGAATCTGCGGAATAACAGTACCTGCAAAATTTCCGGCCGTACCGGCATCCAGTCCTACGTTTGCCCCCAGTTTCGAAGTAAGGCTTTCCACGATATTTTTAACAACCGGATTAGAAGTCAGCGAATTTGTATCGGTACTGCCGAACATATTCATCAAATCCCCTACATTACCGCCCGAAACGGCGTTCTGCAATCCTTCCATTAAGGATCCTCCGGTTTCTTTTGCAACACTTCCGGCGAGTTCACCTGAAATATTGGGGTTACTGCTGACTTCCTTCTGAGTCAATTGCGTAACGATCTGCTGAATCTGCTCTATCATAATTTTTTACAATTTTATTCCTAAAGATAATAAAAATTTCATTGTGTCAACATTATCTGCATAATCCCATAATGCCGGGGTTTGGGTAGTCCCGAAAGGCAGGCTTCCCGGTATAAGGCCATTTGACACCACGCACTGGATCTTTTCCTCATCCTTTTTTAATCTTTGCCCAAGCACTTCCACATCATCATAATATTCGTAAAAAACAGACGAAATAGGAGATGTATAGGAAACATCCTCTTTTATGGTGAGGAAACCGTTATCGAGCAGATTAAAATTACTCATGAGAAATACGGCTTTATTATAATCGTAATTATTGGCATATTTATCATCGTCTATTACCTCCTTATAAGCAAACATCCCGCCAAAGAAAGCGTCAAAATTGTAGCCTTTAGGCACAAAAATCTTTGAAACATTCCGGCAGCCCAATCCGTAATATCTGAAGATATCCTCTCCAAGAGCCACAAGTTCGTCCTGTGATTCTTCTCCATTTAACACAGCTACCGAATTACGGTTTTTGCGGATAATATTCGGGTACTTTCCGAAATAATAATCAAAATAGCGCGCCGTGTTATCACTTCCCGTTGCAATTACCGCATTAAAGCCTTCAAGTTTTTCTTTCGTGATTTCAAATCTGCCTGCAAATTCCGGTTCAACTTCCGTAAGATACTCCAACAGAAACGGGATGAGCAACTGGTCGTTCGACGACAGCTTAATCAATGCCTTGTTTCCCGAAATAAGTACGGCCAGTACATCGTGAAAACCAACCATGGGAATATTACCTGCCAGAATCAACGCAACCGTATTCATCCCTTCTTCCTTCAGCTCATATGGCTGCAACCATTTGTCAAGATTATCATTCGTTAATGCATCGCTCCACGATTTGAATGCAAACTCCAGCTGCGGCCGCTTGAACCAGCTGTTGCTTTCATGTAACTGACTTATCAGGCTTACAAAGGGTTCAAAATACCGGTCGTTAAACAGGACCTCCGCATGCTGTTCATAAGGTTGTTTCGCGAATTGTTTAAGGAACAACCCCAATTTTATGAATGCATTTTTTTTAGCTGCTAAAATCATATAGATTTGTTTGTAAATTCTTTATAATGTACTTTTGTACAAAGTTACTATTAATTAAATAAAATCCTTGCTATGGCAATTATAATAACTGACGAATGTATCAATTGCGGTGCATGCGAACCGGAATGTCCGAATACAGCCATTTATGAAGGAGCCGACGACTGGCGCTGGAAAGATGGTACGCGTTTGACGGGAAAAGTGGTATTGCCCGACGGAACTGAAGTGGACACAGATGAAGCTCAAACTCCCATATCGGATGACATTTACTACATTGTACCGGGAAAATGTACAGAATGTAAAGGTTTTCACGAGGAACCTCAATGTGCTGCTGTATGCCCGGTAGACTGCTGTGTTCCTGATGACAATCATGTGGAAAGTGAAGCGCTTTTATTGGAGCGGCAAGCATTTTTACACAACGAATAAACTTTAAGGCTTCGCTTTTTGTGAAGCTTTTTTTATTTTTATATAAAATTAATTTCTATGAAAAAGTTATCTATATTCCTGAGTTCTGTTTTTTTAATATCCTGCGCTTCGAAAAAAGAAATCAGGGAAGACCAGACGCTTCTTAACGGAACCTGGGAACTGGCCGGAACCAATTTCAGTAAAGACCTGGCCAGGGATTTTAAAGAGGGGCTTCCCACCCTGACCTTTGACAGCTCTGAAAACCTTAAAGTTTACGGATATGACGGATGTAACCATATCAATACCCGGGCAGTCCTAAAAAAGGATCACACAATAAGTATAGCTCCCGAAATTGCATCGACCATGATGGCATGCAACAAGGTTAAAAGCGATGAATACAAACAGGTTCTTGTTAAGGCAGTATCCTATACCCTTAACAATAATGTACTGGTCTTGAAATCAGAAAACGGGGAGCTCCGGTTTCACAAGGTCAGCCTCAACGGAAACTGGTACCTGGACAAAATATATGTCGGAAAAATTAAAGCAGCCGATTTGTACCCCTACAAAAAGCCGTTTATCAAAATTGACATCAACAAACCCGTTTTCTCCGGAAACACAGCCTGTAATATTATAAACGGGCAGCTGCTTATGTTTCAGAACACCATGAAATTCAACCATATTACTTCTACGGAAATGTTTTGTAACGGTGTTAATGAAAAGGTCTTTACAGATGCGCTTGAAAAAGTAACACATTACAAACTTGACGGAACCCGTTTGATCCTGCTTGAAAAGGATAAAAAAATAATGGAACTGGTTCAGCAATATGATTAAGCAAAAAGCCCCTTTAATAAGGTTTTTTTTGCTATTGGAACCTGATCGATTTCACAGGTGATATCTTCGTGATCAGGTAGGAAGGAACCAGCAGAATGACATAGCATATAACTGCGAGCAGTATATTGATCAATATAATGTACACATAAGAAATATATACAGGAGCCTCCTTTACGTAGTACTGCGTTGGGTCGAGTGTTATAATACCGAACTGCTGCTGTATCAGAAGCAACCCTATCCCGACTATATTACCAATGAGCAGACCGTACAGCACGATGTAGGTGGCATTAAAAACAAAAATCCTGCGTATTTTCCAGTTGTCGGCTCCCAGAGCCTTAAGAATTCCTATCATCTGGGTACGTTCAAGAATCAGCACTAATAAGGCAACAACCATATTGATTACCGCCACCAGAATCATAAGCCCTATGATGATGTAGATATTAAAATCGAACAGCTTGAGCCAGTCAAAAATATTGGCAAATTTAACCGTAATGGGTTCGCTGTTCAGGGTAGACGGAATATGCTCGTAAATTTTGGATGCAACGGTATCAATCTTAGTAAAATCGTTAACGAAAAGTTCAAACCCTCCCACTTCATCCTTTTGCCATTTATTCATTCTCTGAATGTGTTTCAGATCTCCTATTACGTACATTTCATCAAATTGGGAAAAACCCGATTCATAAATGCCCGATATTTGAAAAGTCCGGATATTCGGTAAACCTTCGCCATCGTTTTTAAGAAAATAGGTCTGGATTTTATCTCCTACTTTTAATTCCAGTCGGGTTGCAAGGTAAGACGAAACAATGACCTCGTTGCTCGTACCTTCTGCAACATACCGGGGCAGTTTCCCATGAATAAGGTAATCCTTAAGATAATCCCACTGGTAATTACTGTCAACCCCTTTGAATACAATCCCTTCAAATGACTTCTCTGTTCTTACCACACCGGCCTTGGTTGCGAACGGATGAATGCTTTTAACTTCGGGTACCGAATGGAAATCAGGATAAAAATCCTGTTTAAGGGAGATGGGCTCCAACGTGATATTGGACTGGTTATTATCAAAATTTGAAATAACAACGTGCCCGTTGAACGACGAAATTTTATCGCGGATTTTCTGCTGAAGCCCCAAACCTGCGGCCACAGATACCAACATCATAACAACGCTTATGGCAACGGCAGCTACAGCGATTTTTATTATTGGTGCAGAAACACTATTTTTATATTTTCGCGAAGTAGCCAGGCGGTTTGCTATAAAATACGATAAATTCAAAGCCATGAAATCTAAAATTCTTTCCAAAAATACATTATTATTTGTTGCAGTGGTACTGTTTAACCATCTAATTTTCGACTGTCATGCACAGCAAAAACCTTTAAATGCAGTTAATTCCATAGAAACTGGAGCAGATCAGCCCCTTGAGTACCTGCCTGTGCTGCAGGGGAAAAAGGTCGGCATCCTCACCAACCAGACAAGTATTGTTTCCGTTTCCGGAACTAACGTTCACATTGTAGACTTTCTCATTGAACACCAAATTGAGCTTGTAAAAATATTTGCGCCCGAACACGGTTTCAGGGGAACGGCTGATGCAGGGGAACTTATTAAGGACGGCAAAGATTCCCGTACAAACCTTCCCATCATATCATTATATGGAAACAATAAGAAGCCTTCTGCAGAGCAACTGAAGGGAATTGATGTTATGCTGTTCGACCTTCAGGATGTAGGAGCCCGTTTTTATACGTACATCTCCTCTCTTCACTACCTTATGGAGGCCTGTGCAGAACAACAGATTCCCCTTATTATTTTAGACAGGCCCAATCCTAAGGGAGCAACCGTAGACGGTCCTGTGCTGCAAACTGAAAACAAAAGTTTTGTGGGTATGCACCCCATTCCGGTACTTCACGGGTTAACAATCGGCGAATATGCCCGGATGATCAACGGTGAAAAATGGTTAAAAAACGGAATACAGGCCGATATTACCATTGTACGTATAAAGAATTATACCAAAGCAGTACCATACTCGTTACCTGTTAAACCATCACCCAACCTGCCAAATGACTTAGCTGTAAATCTTTATACCAGCCTTTGCTTTTTTGAAGGAACTAACGTAAGCGCAGGCCGCGGAACAAGCAAACAATTCCAGATATACGGATCTCCGTTCCTCAAAAACATGCCGTTTACCTTTGTCCCCGAATCCAATGAAGGAGCAAAAGATCCCGTGCATAAAGGAAAGAAATGCTTTGGAGAAGATTTATCCCGTCATACACCTGTAGAGGGATTGTCTTTAAAATGGTTGATTAAAGCGTATAAGCATACGCAGTATCCTTCAAAATTCTTCAACAGCTTCTTCATTAAGCTTGCCGGAACCCCGGATTTAAAACAGCAAATCGAGAAAGGCATGTCCGAAGATGAAATCAGGGAAACCTGGAAATCTGGTATAGAGAACTTTAAGAAAACCCGCGCCCCCTATTTGCTGTACCCCGATTTTTAACTTCATTTTATTAATGCAGCCTCTGTTAAATCTGAAGAATTATTCTTATTTTTGGGTAAATGTTAAATAAAAAAATAAATTGTTATGAACGCAACTGACGCTATAATTGCTATTATCGATCGTTTTCAGTCACTGTATGAGTGGTTTTTACGTATCCTGGGTCGAATCGTTGATTTATTTGAGCGTTTTAAAGAATTTATTTTGAACCTAGTAGAATATGTGATCAACACTTTTGATTCGGAAGAAGACGTTCAGGCTTTTTTAAAGAATTATCTGGATAACGAACATAGTTTTATATAAAATGCCTTATTTATAAGGCATTTTCTTTTTCATTTCTTCTACAACCGCAAAAGCTGCCGGGCATATTGCAATATTTTTTAATGTAAGGTTGCTGATCTGCTGGAATTTTTTCCTGTCGGTATGCGGATATTCCCTGCAGGCTTTCGGCCGTACTTCATAAATCATACAATAATTCTCTGCATCCAGAAAAGTACAGGGTACGCTTTGTAAAACAAAATCCCCATCTTCATCAACCCGTAAATACTGGTCGGTAAACTGCTGGGGTTTCATCCGCAGATGTTTAGCAATACGTTCAATATCGGCCACTGTAAACAATGGTCCGGTAGTTTTACAGCAGTTCGCACACTTAAGGCAGTCGGTTTTACGAAAAACGTCGTTATGAATAGCCTGCATCTGGTAATCGAGATCTTTCGGAGTCTTTTTCTTAAGTTTTTCAAAATACTTCCTGTTTTCAGTCTCCTTATCTTTTGCTAACTTTGGCAGTTGTTTTAAATAATTTTCCATTGCATTGGTAAAATGCAAAATTACAAATAATCGACCAAATATGTTTAAAGATCTTTTTGGCAGGGCAATACTGGACTTTGCTACTCATAATGCTCCTGAAAACCTTATCACGGAAACCAACATAAGCGAAGCTGATGAAATGGACATTTCCTACTTGTTCAGATCTTTCAGTGATATGCCTGAACTTGAACAAAAAGCATTGAGTCTTGCCAGCGGAAAGGTACTTGATGTTGGTTGCGGAGCCGGAAGCCATGCTCTTTACCTTCAGGAAAAAGGGTTTGAGGTCACAGCCGTTGATATTTCCGGCAACGCTGTTGAAGCCTGCAAGATCAGGGGAATTAAGAATGTGCACCAGACCCCGTTATTAAGTATGGATGGCAACACGAAATTCGATACTATTTATCTGTTGATGAACGGAACAGGTATATTTGGAAAGTTACGCAATATTGACCAGTACCTTTCCAAACTCAAGGCACTGCTTAACGAAAACGGTCAGGTACTTATTGACAGTTCGGACATTGTTTATATGTTTGACGAGGATGAAGACGGAGGAAAATGGATTCCTCTATACGCCGATTACTACGGGGAATTAACCTTTACGATCCGTTACAAGGGAGAACAGGAAGAACCTTTTGACTGGCTTTATCTTGACTTCAACACCCTTCAAAACGCATGTATGGCCCAAAATATGAAATGTGAGCTTTTGCTGGAGGGCGATCATTTCGATTACCTGGCACGCATTACCAAATAAAAAAAAACCGGGAATCACCGGTTTTTTTTATTTACATCATGTATTTCATAATAATACCCTGTATTTCCGCCTTGAAGGCTTCTGACCTGTTATTTAAAACAGTAGCATAATTCTGCCTGATCATAACGAATTTCTTTGCCAGCGGAGTCTGATAAAATTCAATAAGGTTCTCTACTTCATTCTGGGAAAGGTTCTGCGCATAATATGCTACGAGACTGTTCTTCTGCTTTGTAATAAGCGGTTCCATATCTTTTTTAAAACTTTCGCGGTTTGCAACTGAAAGCTGTTTTGCTATTTCATCCGTAATATTGTAAAACTCGTTAATTTCGCCAGATAGCTCTACCAGCTTTAAAACGTCTGCTTTATTTGCCTGCGCAAATGTGTTCATGGTCAAAACCAAAAACGCACCAATCAACAATATCTTTTTCATGTTTTTTTTAAAGCAAAATTATAATATTTTATGGAATATCCAAATATTTATGAGTTTGAGTAGAAATATTCCATTTAGGATTTTTCTTTACGTATTCAATAAGCAGCGGAAGCATTTCGTGCCTTTTTCCCCATTCCACCTGTAAGTACAGGCGTGCATTTTTATTGACTCTCGCGGCCTGCTCTTCAGCAAATGCAAAATCATGTTTATTGTAAATGATGCATTTAAGTTCATGTGCTGCGTCATATACGCTTTGTGTTGGCAGTTTGGTCTTTTTGGGTGAAAGGCAGATCCAGTCCCAAACTCCCGAAAGCTCATATGCCCCGGAAGTCTCCATATTTGTCTGTATTCCCTTTTCTTTAAGCTTTGAAGTAAGCAAATCAAGATTCCACATCAATGGCTCACCTCCTGTAATCACAACCAGCTTACCGTTTTTCTGAGCTTCTGCCACTATATCATCTACAGAAACAGAAGGATGCAGGTTTTCATCCCAGCTTTCTTTTACATCGCACCAGTGACACCCCACATCGCATCCGGCCAAACGGATAAAATAAGCGGCATGCCCCGTATAATATCCCTCACCCTGGATGGTATAAAATGCTTCCATTAAAGGCAGGCTCTGAACCGTAGCATTTGCATTTTCCATTATTCGTTTCTTTTGTGCAAAGATACAACTCTTCCGCGTTATTATTTATAAAAAAAGAGCAGCCCTGGGCTGCTCTCTATTTTATAATTAATTGGCACTTTGTACCTGCTTTCTTGCGTATTCGTTACTTGAATCAAGCTGAAGTACTTTGCGGAAAGAATCTGTTGACTTAGATTTATTTGTTGTTATATTATAATTTCCGATCATAATATAGGCTTCAATAAGCGCATCTTTAAAAACCGGGTCATTAGCCAGCCCCTTCTCTGTTAACAGAGTAACAAAGCCTTCATAATCCTTCTCCATTTTTGCAAGAGAAGCCGGTGTATTCATATTCCTGTTTACGCGGGCACTGATAAGGTAGGCTTCAAACGTAGGAGTTTTCTTAATTGAGCTGTCAAGGTTTTCCTTCGCTTTCGCAAGCTGATCATTAAACATAGGCTTATCGCTGGCCATATAAAGCGCATTCCCCTTATAGTACATATCATATACATAATAAGGTGATTTTTCATCCTTGGAAGCTAAATCAAACACAAAATAGGCCTGTTCAAAATGCTCGTCCTTAAACAGATCCATCCCGAGTTCATGCAGTGCCACACCTAATTTAGGATTTTCCTTTACTGCTTTTGACATCTCTTCAATAGACTTCTTATATACGTTTTCATTAAATGTACCGTCGGAATTTCGTGAAGCTTCCAGTTCTGACAATCCTTTATAAAGATAATCAATAGGAAGAATCTGATCTTTTTTATCCTGAACTTCAAAGTACTTATTGATGCTTTCCTTGGCGTCAAGGAATTTCCCGTTCTGGAAGTCAGCAATTGCCCCGTAACGATACATAAGGAAGTTATCTCCCCTTGTGTACCATTTAGTTTTAACAAGATCACCCAGAGCTTTATAGTCCTTATTTTTTATGAAATATGCTGCGATCTCGTTATCACTGTCCAAACTCTCGCCCAGAAGCCCATGATATTTAAAATAATTATCTACCCCTTTCTGAAGTATGGAACGGTCGTCTTTAAAACGTGCATAATCTGCATATGTAAGGGCAAGCTGCTTGTATACGTCAATAAAATCCGGATCTTTCTCAACAATTTCGTTATAAACTTTAATCGCATCCTCGAACTCGTTTCCTGCACGGAACACTTCAGCAAGCTTCATTTTCGGAAGCAGGCTTTCCGGGAACATTTTCGAGGTTTCGTAATAAACGCGTCGTGCATCTACAAACCGTTTTTCAGCAAAATAGATGTCTCCCCTTGCAATATGCGGTTCCGGGGTGTCTTTATTTACCAGAAGGGCCGCGCCCACAAACTGCAAAGCAGCTTCAAAATCAGGCTTTGGAGCATACATATATGCATGTGCAATATCAATATACGTCTGAAAATCTCCTAAAGGCAATTCAAGAGTAGCTGCATTAAACTTGGATTTTGCTTCCTTATCCTTCATCTCCAGCAATGATAATTTGGCAATTCCGAGATTGTTAATGCTCGCGTTTTTATAGGTACGTAATCCCTGTTTGAAATAATAGTTAGCAGAATCCTTATTCTGCTCGTTCAAATGAATGGTACCCAAACGGTAAAAATTCCCACCCTGGTTCGGCTGACTTTTAATCAGTTTATACAATTCCTTTTTGGCAACATCGTACTGCCCGTATTTTATTGCACGATCAATGTCTATACCCGAATCTGTCTTATTCTGTCCGGTAGAACTAAAAATAATGGATAATAAAGCTAAACTTAGGGTAATTTTTTTATTCATAATATGTGATTATATTAAAAATCTCGATTATTCGACTATGTTAATTTCTCGTTTCGGCAATGTCACAGGCATAAGACCTGATTTTAATATGATACGTTGCCCCTTATCTGATGCAGCAAAAGTTGCAAATCCGGTTCCCAAACCTGTTTTCCCCTGGATATCAATAATATTGATCGTCCTGGTGAGCGGGTAAGTATTGTCTGCTATAGAACTTTGTGTAGGCATATAATACTGTTTCAGAGAATCGTTGTATACGTATAAAGAACGAAGCGTGGAAATGCCTTCTTTTATCTTTTCATCGGGCTGTACCATCCAGTTAATCCCTACTACTCCGACGGCATTTTTATTTTTGTTTATATATTGGACAAGTTCTTCAATTGACTTAACATAATAAACATTTTTGCTCAGTTCCGAAATTCCGGCATCCTTCATGATCTTGCTTACCAATGAAGAATTGGCATCGTGAAACACAAATACCTTATCTGATTGCTTTGTTCCTTTTATAACATCAAGAACGTTCTGGTAATTAACAAGCGTATCCTTCGTTTGTTTTTCACCAATAAACAAAACGGCATCTTTAGCAATCGGGGTTATTTTAGGTACTACCCTGCCTTTAAATACTTCCAGCTCTTTTTCCGAAAAATCTCTGGGCAAAACAGCCAAACGGTTTCCGTCTTTATAAAGTGCATTTAATATTTCATTTTGCGACAGCATCTTCAGCTGAATATCTGCATCTGTATAATACGTTCTGAATACTTCATTTATATCATCAACAATCGGATAAACGGATGATTCCACATACATTTCGGTTACTCCCTTATTGTAGGCTTCCTTATCTGCCTTAGCCATTTTGTCAATTTCTTTTTTACAAGAAACCAGTACCGTTAAGCCTATAATTGACAAAAATAGTCGCTTCATAATTACTTTTATTAAATGTCCGTTAAATCTACTAAAAAAAAAATTAATAAACTTTATAAATATTGCATTTTTAACAATCAAAAATTTACGCTACAGAAAATTTGCATTTTCAAACTTCCGGCAAAAAAAACCCGCTGAAGGCGGGTTATATACAGGTTTAATTCATGCGAATCTTAATAGGTAATGTGAATACCGAACGGACCGTTTTTCCGTTATGTTCGGCAGGTTTCCATCGAGGCATTGTCTTTAGCACCCTGACAGCTTCATTTCCCACTCCCATCTTATCGTCCAACACCTTAATATCAGTAAATGATCCGTCGAGTTCAACAACAAACCGTAGTTTTACAACTATTTCTTTCGTATTTCCCTCTAAATTCGGGGCTGAAAACTTATGAGTGAAATTTTCATAAAATCTCTGATATCCCTCATTTGGTATGGCCTTATGCTGAACCAACGACATAGCGCCATTACCTTTCATATCTTTTGTTCCTGTGCCCTGTCCACCTTCTACACCATCATCACTTCCTTGCCCTCCTGACTTAGAGGTACCGGAACTGCCACCATCGCTTTTGAGTTCACCGTGCTGTGAATCGGCATCAAGATTTTTCTTTCCGGACTGAATATCATCGGAAAAATCTTTTTGCGAGGCCATCTGGTCTTCTGTGGCAACTTCGTCCCTTATAACCTTTGCTTCTGTATTTTTAATATTTTTCTGCACGTCAGCAGCAGCTTCCTGTTTTGCGCCTTCATTTTGCTTTTGCTTTATTGCTTCTTCGGGAACCGGAGTTTCTGTTTTTTTATCTTTATCGCTTTTTATCACGGGAATATTATCCATCACTACAGGATTGTTAACCAGAATAATTCTCTCAGGACTTTTAGAAGCATACAGGTAGCTGCTTCCGAAAACAGCACTGAGTATCCCGAGACCGATCGCTAAGGACATTAAGGTGGTTTTACCTGCTTCCCGGCGTAGTTTATACGCTCCGTAAGACTTGTTGCGTCCTTCGAACACAATATTAGCCCATTCTTTTCCAAATAAATTTAATCTGCTCATAATTCAACGTTTTTAATGTTAAGTGTAATGATTTAGCATACTTATAAAATATTAACAGAATTAAAAAAATAATATAATTTCATTTATCAATATAACGAAAAATTATCACTGATCGTATATTAACATTCAATTATTTTAAATAAAAAAGCAGGACCTAGTCCTGCTTTATACTGATGATTCTGAAAAATCGGATGATGCTGTAAACAATGAGCAAAATACCAAATAACAACCTGCGGGTATAAGAGAGATCCAATGGAATGTCCTTCCAGAAAATAAACATACACCCCAGAGCAAAATACAGGATCAAAAACACAATCCCGATAAAGAACAAAAATCGCTGTAACAGCGATTTTTGTTGGAAATTATTGATAAAGTTACTAAACATTAGTTATTTACTTTGATCTTAATTGGCAATGTAAAACTAGAACGTACTGTTTTACCGTTGTGCTCAGCAGGTTTCCAGTTAGGCATTGATTTCAATACCCTGATGGCTTCTCTACCTACACCCTGTTTATCGTCGATAACCTGGATATCTGTAAAAGATCCGTCTTTCTCAACAACAAACTTCAGACGCACTACGATTTCACTCACACCACCTCCGACATCAGGAGCGTTGAATTTACGGGCAAAATTCGAGTAGAATTTCTGTATCCCTTCATTCGGCGAAGCTTTCTGCTGTACGAAGCTGTACACTTTATTAGGGTTTTCCTCTTCGGAAAACTTATTTCCGGTTCCGGTTCCTTTTGAACCTTTATCTGCACCACCTGTCTGTTCTCCTTTAGATTTGAAATCCCCGTCTTTATCGGCATCGCGATCCTGACGTCCGGACTGAACATCATCATTAAATTCCTTTTGTGATTTCTGTTCTTCCTTCTTAACTTCATTATCCTTCTTAACTTCCATTTCAGTAAATTTCTTTTCTTCCTGTACTGATTTAGAAGCATCTGCAGGTTCTTCTTTAGGTGGTTCAACTTTTGGCTCTTCCTTGATCTCTTCAATCGGCTCTTCAGGCTCGGGAAGTTCAGGCATTTCAATTTCAAGAACTTCAACTCCTGTATCATTTACATCCTTATTAAATCTTTCCCCGAAGATTGCTTTATAAGCAAAAGACCCACCAAAAGCTAATGCAATACAAACCACACCCAACAGCAAGGCTGTCAGCGTTGTTTTAGGATTTTCCTGACGCAGTTTGTAGGCTCCGTACGCTTTGTTACGTCCTTCAAACACAATGTTCGTCCAATCCTTTCCAAATAAATTTATATTAGCCATAGTTATGTTTTTAATTTATGCTTATTGCATAATTGCTTTTTCTGCATCTGTAATATCATTAATCGCATATACCTCAATACCTGTAATTGCCATTTCATCCAAAATATCAATCATATTCGTATAGGTAGCATCTTCGGTAGCTTTAATAATTACAATCTGTCCCTGAGCACCTGTTAAACCCTGAGCTTTAAGGTTCGCTATTTTCTGCAACAGGACTTTTCGAATTCCATTCTTTCCGTATGTGGTATCTGTAGGCCCTTCAATCGGAGCTCCGAAAATACCCACATAATACTTCAGCTTGTTGTCTTTTCCAAGCAGGATCGTCATGGTTTTCGATTCCTTTACTTCCGTCAGATCTTTTTTATCTACATCCTTTTTATCAGGCATCTGCAGATCCATCGACTGAGGTTTCGACAATGTGGTCGTTAACATAAAGAACGTAATCAATAAGAATGCCAAATCCACCATGGCTGTTAAATCAACGCCTGCGTTTTGTTTTTTACTTCTTACTTTCTTACCTCCTTTACCTTCGTTCCCACCGGTATTTAATTCTGCCATTTCTTTTTAAAATTTATGTAGATTAAAAATCGTCAGATCTTAAACCTGTAACTAGGTAAAAGCGGTTTTGACGTTGTTCCTGTAAAATGTCAATTACTTTCTTTACAGTTCCGAATTGTTCGTTTGCATCTCCTTTGATCGCTACTTTCAAGAAGTTCTTTTTCTCGTCGGTAGATTTTCTTACATATGAAGATTCACGGGCATTCCGAACCCAGGCAGATAATTGGTTATTTAAAGAATCTTTATAAGGAATCCCTTTGTGCAATTCTTTGTCCATGCGCTCACTTGAAGGTTTTGCCAACAAGCTCTTCATTTCACGAATATCAACACCAAAATTTTCCATTCCAGCAAAAGCGTTCTGCTCTTCTTCTGTAAAGGTGATGTTGTACTCTTGCCCCATTCTTCTTAGTACATCGATACGGTCTTCTTTTCCCGCCAATCCAATAAAAACATTTTCCTGACCAACAGTGATTGTTAAAATATCATCAGATGGAATTTTTGTTTCCTTGGTAGATGCCGGTAAGTCAACCGGATATACTTCCGGTGTTTTCGCTGTAGAGGTTAAAACGAAGAATGTTAGCAATAAGAACGACACGTCACACATGGCAGTCATGTCGATTCTTGTACTTGATTTTTTCATTTTTGCCATATTCTTTCTTCTTTTTTAACCAGATTAAATCTGGAATTATACAATATCTTAAGAAACTACAATAAATTACTTATTGTGTCTTCTGTAAGATTGTGTAATAGCGAATCCAGCTTCGTCGATGAAATGAGTTAATTTATCAATTTTCGTAGTGAAAACGTTATAGAAAACGATTGCCAAAGTTGAAGTTCCAATACCTGTAGCCGTGTTCATCAAAGCTTCAGAGATACCTGTTGCCAATGCAGCCGAGTCAGGAGAACCTGCAGTTGATAAAGCCGAGAACGCCTTGATCATACCTGTTACCGTTCCCAATAAACCTACCAATGTACCGATTGATACCAAAGTAGCTAAAATAATCATATTTTTTTCCAACATCGGCATTTCCAATACAGTAGCTTCTTCAATTTCTTTCTGAATTGTTTCTGTAGCCTTGTCAGCATCGAATCCTTCGCGTTTTACTTCCTGTAATTTGATTAAAGCTGCTTTTACCACGTTTGCAACAGAACCTTTTTGTTTGTCACATTCTTCGATTGCTTCATTGATCTGGTTTGCGTTCACCATAGACTGAACTTTAGCAACAAATCCTTTAACATCTCCTGATCCCGCAGCTTTGCTGATTACGATGAATCTTTCAATACCGAATACAATAGTTGTTGTTAATAATCCAATTAATACGGCAATAACATACCCTCCTTTGTACATCATCCCCATCAAGTTTCCTGGATTTGGTTCACCGGCCGGATCATTGTTCATAAAGTTACTTGGATTCCCCAATACAAAATTCCAAATTACCCATCCAAAAACTAGACATACTAAAACCGTTAGTGCTGCAGCGATGTTTGATAATCCTGAACTACTTGGATTTTTCTCAACTGTTTGTGTCATCTTAATAAAATTTAAATTTAATGTTTACTCAATTTTTAAAATTAGTTTCGCTTTTTTCAAAGCAAGGCAAATTTACTTTTTTACTTCAAATAAAAAAATAAAATTTGACCTGATATAAATCAAGGAATTAAAATTAACTAAAAAGAAACAATTATTTTACTTTTTAATATAGTTTTATAATTCCCACTATATGCAAACGCTTACCCCTCAATATTATTGCATTGATCTGTGTTTTTTTTCATAACAATTACATAACATTTATAGTATTGGATCGTTTTCATATACGGGTGAATTTTATATCTTTATATCAAACCAATAAATTTCCGATGAATTCAGAAAATTTTATTCAGACCATTAAAGACGGCTATGCCTTTAAAGGCGATTTTATCACGATTGGAGGAGGTATGCTCGGCGGGCAGCCCCTTCCGGATCTTCCTGTAAACATTTCGTTAAAAACGCTTAACAGGCACGGGCTTATTGCCGGTGCAACAGGAACCGGGAAGACCAAGACCATACAGGTACTTTCAGAACAGCTTTCAGCCAAGGGGATTCCTGTTTTGATGATGGATATCAAAGGTGATTTCAGCGGAATTGCCGAAACGGGAACAAAAACACCCTTTATTGAGGAACGCCACACCAAAATGAACCTTCCTTATGAACCAAAGGCGTTTCCGGTAGAATTACTAACTATTTCCAAACAAAACGGTGTGCGTTTACGCGCCACCATCTCAGAATTCGGCCCGGTACTTTTATCGCGTATTCTGGACCTCAACGATACTCAAAGCGGTGTAATGTCCCTCATTTTTAAATATTGTGACGATCACCAACTACCCTTGCTTGATCTTAAAGACCTTAAAAAGGTAATACAGTTCATTACAAATGAAGGCAAAGAAGATATAGAACGGGAATACGGCCGCGTATCAACCGCCTCAACGGGATCCATCCTGCGTAAACTCATCGAGCTCGAGCAACAGGATGCAGACCTCTTTTTCGGAGAAACCTCGTTTGAGATACGGGATCTTATGAGAATGGACGAAAACGGCAACGGTTATGTAAACATCCTGAGACTTAACGACATCCAGGATAAACCCAAACTTTTTTCTACTTTCATGTTATGCCTGCTTGCCGAGATTTACAACACTATGCCGGAGCAGGGAGACAGCGGACAACCTGAGCTTGTCATTTTTATAGATGAAGCGCACCTCATCTTTAAAGAAGCAAGCAAAGCACTGCTTGACCAGATTGAAACAATCGTTAAGTTAATTCGTTCTAAAGGAATCGGACTTTATTTTATAACACAGAATCCGACAGATATTCCCGACGGGGTCCTGGCTCAGTTAGGTTTAAAAATACAGCATGCGCTTCGTGCCTTTACCGACAAAGACCGGAAAGCGATTAAACTTGCCGCGGAAAATTTTCCGTCGACCGAATTTTATAAAACCAATGAGATTATTACGCAACTTGGAACGGGAGAAGCCCTGGTAACCGCCCTGAACGAGAAAGGAATTCCGACTCCGCTTGCCGTATGCATGATGCGTGCGCCAATGAGCAGGATGGATATCCTCACCGCGGATGAAATTACGGCGCTGATTCAGAAATCTTCCCTGGCATCAAAATACAATACCATAGTAGACCGCGAAAGTGCTTATGAAATACTGAACAGAAAATTATCCGAGGTTCAGGATATTTCAGAAGACAAACCGGCAAAACCTACAGCAAGAGCAGAAAAAAAAGAAGAAAACGTATTCACAAAACAAATTGTAAAGGTGCTTACAAGTGCAACTTTTATAAGGGGTGCCTTCGGAGTGCTCAACAAAATGTTCAAAAAATAAAGCGAACTAATAGTTCGCTTTATTTTTATTTAGTATTTCCAGCATAAACTGTTCTACCTCTTCAGTCTGCCAGTTTTCATGAATTCCGGGCAGTTTCATCACTTCTTCCATTACTTTTTTCTGGTAATCTCCTATTGCCAGTGCATCGGCATAGGGATTCAGGCTGAAGGTAACCCGGTCGTAAAGCGGCAGCCACCTGTTGGGATGCTTTTTCGTAAACCACGCTTCTATTTTCTTTTGGAGGAGGAAATCCTTATCTGCTGTTTTCGTGCTCATTTCAATAAAATTCCTGTAAGAAAGTTCTGCTATGGCATCGGCATTGGGTTTCCGTATTTCCTGATATTTTTTAAATATAGTCGACCAATCGTGCGGAAACTCATCCAGCAACTCATTTAAAGCTGAAATATCCTCAAACCCGGCATTCATCCCCTGTCCGTAAAAGGGAACGATGGCATGAGCCGCATCACCTATCAATGCAACTTTATCTTCAAAAGTCCAAGGATAGCAATGCATCGTAACCAGGGAAGATGTAGGATTATAAAAGAAATCATGTCTGAGGTTTAAAATCAGGCTGTCTGTATCGGGGAAATATTCTTTGAAAAATGTGGTCAGCTCTTCTTCTGTGCGGATTTCTTCAAAAGAATTCTTTCCTTCAAAAGGCATAAACAATGTACAGGTAAACGATCCGTCTTCGTTGGCCAGAGCAATGAGCATGAATTCACCCCTTGGCCATATATGAAAGGAATTGGGATCAATGCGATGTGTTCCGTCTTCTTTTGCGGGAATGGTTAACTCCTTATACCCTATGTTAAGAAAAAACTGGGAATAGTTAAACCGGTTCTGCCGCTGCATGCGGTGGCGGATACGCGAAAATGCACCGTCGGCTCCGAAAATGTGGCTGAACTGCTTCTGTTCGAAAGGTCCGTGTTCATTTTCCCCCATATACAGGGTAGCCGTTTCCAGATTCACATCCCATATCTTACGATTGAACTCAAAACCGACTCCCTCCTTCTCCGCAAGATCAATCATAAGCCGGTTCAGACCTCCGCGCGAAATGGAATAAATCGCTTCCCCGTTGATGCCGTAAGGCTGAAAAGAAAGAGACCCGTCTTTAAGATGAATAGCCCTTTTATCCATTGGAATGGCGATTTTTCTTACTTCATCACCAATTCCCACATCATCCAGCGCATGCCATCCTCTTGTTGATATTGCCAGGTTGATTGACCGCCCCGAAAACTTCACCTTTCTTATATCGTCGCTGCGATCAAAAACTGTTACATTAAAATTTTTCTTTTTTAAGTAGATCCCCAGCAACGTACCGACCAAACCGGCTCCTGCAATAGCAATATCGTTATTTTCCTTAAGCATGACTTCGCTTTTCTGTATTGAAATTCAATTTCGATAAAAGTACTAAAAATGTATCTGGCATACTATAAATCGCTACAAATATAACGTTAAAAGTTTTGGATCAGCCATAAAAAAAACTCCTGATGGAAATCAGGAGTTTGCTGCTATTTTTTTTCCACTACGGGAGAGGCATTTACTTTCTGGCTCAGTTCCAGGGAAATGGCTGCCTTTTCCATCTTAATTTTCCCTGCCATTGTTTCTATGATTACGGTTGTTTCTGCCATTTCGGAAATTCTTCCGTGAATCCCGGCTTTTGTAACAACCTTGTCACCAACTTTCAGAGTACTTTCAAACTCTTTTTCTTTTTTAACCCTGTTCTGCTGCGGGCGAATCATTAAGAAATACATCGCTGCCATGATCAGCACTATAGGTAAAAACTGCTGTATATTTTCCATTTATAATTATTCTACTACGTTTGCTTTAATTGTCAATACTTCACTTCCTGCTTCGGTATTTGTAGTCAAAGTAACATTTTTACTTTGCAAGCCCGGGCTGTTTGCTGAGAAAACCACTTTAAGTTTTGCTGAGTTTCCTGGTTTAATAGGTTCTTTCGGCGGCTCCGGCACTGTACATCCACAAGAAGCTTTTGCATCAATTACCACCAAATCAACCGTTCCTTCGTTTCTGATCTCAAACTCAACTTCTCCCTTGGATCCTTTTTTAAGTTCACCAAAGTCGTGTACTGTTTTATCAAAAGCTATTTTCGGAAATCCCGTTTGTGTACTTGCAGAACCTGTTGTTTCTGTAACACCGTCAGCTGTTACGGATGTCGTTGTAGTTTCAGTTGTAGTGGTAGCTCCTTCGTTAATTTTTGACGAAGCATCTTCCTTTTTATTACATGCTACTAAGCTTAAAGCAGCAAAACCAGCTGCTAACATTAATTTTTTCATAATTTTTTAATCGATTAATCCTCTGCCAATTTTATTTAATTTATTTTCCTGTCGGTACTCTTTTACCAAAGCATCGAGAATACCGTTGATAAATATACTACTTTTTGGAGTAGAATATTCTTTTGCAAGTTCTAAATATTCGTTAATTGTAACTTTCACGGGTATGGAAGGGAACTTCTGCAGTTCACATACACCCAAATTCAGAATAATGGTATCGATTTCGGCAATACGGTCCAGTTCCCAGTTGCGCGTTTTATCTTCATACTCTTTTATAAGCACATCGGCATTCAACACCGTTTTTCTAAAAAGCTGTTTGGCAAATTCCTTATCCTCTTCATCCTTGAACACCCTGTTCAGTTTAAAATAGCTGGTTTCATCTTTCAATGCCTGCAACTGCTTCAATATGGCCGTGTTGACTACCGGGATATCATCGATCCATGAAATACGGTAATCTTCAAGAAATTCATAAATTTTATCGTTAGGAGCAATAACATCGGTAAACAACCGGATCACAAATTCTTTGTCTTCAGCAAAATTATTGGTGCTGTTTCTCATATAATCCTTATAAAGATCGCTTGTCTTTATTTCCTGTAAAAGACCTTTTATATAATGATCATTGACCTGAAACTGGTTTATCCGGAGTTCTTCGAGCCAGTTGTTAAGGGATTCGGATGTTACAAGAATCTGCAGCACCGAATTGTTTATAAACTTTGTGTTAGGATTGCGTTCTTCCGGAGTGGCAAGGTGTTTTTGGGCAGACACTTCGAGAAAGTCTTTTTCAACCCTTTGTAATTCAATTAGGGATGAAAGCATTAATAGATACAATTCGCGTATATTTTCCAAACTGTTGAAAAGATATTTTTCATACACATCTAATTGATCTGACTGATTCTGAGTCATTGCATATATTGCCTGCAATACTTTCGAGCGGATATGACGTCTGTTTACCATGCTGCTTAAGAACTTGTTGTTTTTTAATAAAGAAAGCGAAAACCTGATGATTTTCGCTTTGCAAAATTAAGACAATAATTTGATATTTTATTTATTTTCCTGCTTTTTCTTTGCTATCCGCTCTTCTGCCATTCTCATTGCAGCCTGGTTCGGCGTAATGTTCTGCTCTTTTGCCAGATTCAGAATATCAAGTGTTGTATTGTATATATTTTCTGTTCTTCTCATTGCTTCGTCTGATCCGTACTTGGCAATTTCTCCGAAAACATTGATAATACCACCTGCATTGATAAGGAAATCGGGGGCATAAACAATTCCTTTATCCTGCAGCATCTTCCCGTGAACTGCCTCATCGGCGAGCTGGTTATTCGCTGCTCCGGCAATTACTTTAGCTTTCAGTTTGCTAATGGAATCGTTATTTACAGTAGCTCCCAAAGCACACGGAGCGTATATATCCATATCCAAAGAATAAGGATCTCCACCCTCAAACACAGCTGTATTGTACTTTTTTGCCACTTCTTCCACTCTTTCCTTACTTAAATCGGTAATGGTTACCAATGCCCCTGCATTTGTCAAATGCTTCACAAGGGTTTCCCCAACATTCCCGATTCCCTGCACCAATACTTTTTTTCCGTTTAGATCGTCGGAACCGTATTTAAACTTCGTAGCGGCCTTTAAGCCCATAAAGACTCCGTAAGCCGTGACAGGCGAAGGGTTCCCGGAACCGCCCAGGCTTTCCGAAATACCGGTAACGTGCGGTGTTATAGTATGAATAAGATCCATATCGGCAGTTGTGGACCCAACATCTTCAGCTGTAATATATCTTCCGCTTAAAGAATCAACATATCTGGCAAAAGCTTTGATAAGTTCCGGGCTTTTATCTTTTTTGGAATCCCCGATGATAACGGCTTTACCCCCGCCCAGATCCAAACCGGAAATAGCAGATTTATAAGTCATTCCTCTCGACAAACGCAGTACATCGTTCAGCGCTTCCCATTCCGAGCTGTAATTCCATATACGGGTTCCTCCCAAAGCAGGTCCTAATACTGTATTATGAATACCAATAATTGCTTTTAAACCAGTATCTTTGTCGTGACAGAACACAACCTGCTCATGATGATCGAAAGAAATTTGTCCGAAAACGGGATCAACTTTTTTTAACTCGTCTGGAGTATATACATTTGTTGTCATATTTTTATAGTTATTTGGGTTATTTCAAATATAGTAAAATTTTAATTTATCATTGTTTTTTGATTATATTATTATTAAATCATCAAACATAAAACACTATATAGCAAAATATTTCAAATTCAAATTGTAAACTTTAGAATTTTAAAAACATTTTATAACAAGTAATGAAAGAACTTCAAAAACTTAATAAATATTTTCTCAAATACAAGTACCGGTTCTTAATCGGGATCATCATTACCATAGCCTCACAGATCTTTACGGTATTTACCCCGCAGTATGTAGGGGACGCCATTACGGTTCTTCAGAAATTCCTTAAAGACGAACTGTCTGTTGAAGCAGCCAAACAAGCTTTATGGCACAATATGATCCTTATCATCGGAACCACTCTCATTGCGGGCTTCCTCACATTTTTAATGCGTCAGACCATTATTGTGATGTCGCGCCATATAGAATTTGACCTCAAAAATGAAATCTATGATCACTACCAGAAGCTGAGCCTGGATTTTTATAAACGGCAGCGTACGGGTGATCTTATGAGCCGGATTTCGGAAGATGTGGCAAAGGTACGTCAATATGTAGGTCCGGCCGTGATGTACTCCATCAATACAATATTCCGGATGGCCGTGGTTATTGTCCAAATGTACATTATTTCCCCAAAACTCACCTGGTATTCCTTAATACCTGTTCCTTTACTGGCTTATTTTATGTTTAAGCTGAGCAAGGAAGTAAACAAGCGGAGTTTTGAATACCAGCAGAACCTTTCGAAATTATCCTCTTTTTCGCAGGAAATATTCTCAGGAATCAGGGTAATCAAGGCCTATACATTAGAAAACAAGGAACGCAAAGCATACGATGAGGCTACTACGGAAAGCAAGACCAAATTTATGCGGCTCGCCTTCACAAATGCTCTTATAGGACCGCTCATGGTACTTTTAATCGGAATCAGTAACCTGTTGATTGTATATATCGGTGCCCGTATGTACATCAACGGTACTATAACGGAAATAGGTATTATTGCACAGTTCATTTTATACATTAATATGCTCACCTGGCCTATTGCGTCTCTCGGGTGGGTTTCTACCATGATACAGGAAGCTGATTCTTCACAGAAGCGTATCAATGAATTCCTTAACGAGGTTCCTTCAATTCAATCGAGCACCGATGAAGAGCGCTTGCTTCATGGAAGAATTGAGTTTAGCCATGTACACTTTATTTACGAAGACACCAAAATCCATGCGCTCAACAATGTGTCCTTTACAATTGAACAGGGGGAAACTGTTGCGTTTCTGGGTAAAACCGGATCGGGAAAATCGACCATTCTTCAACTGATATCCAGGCTTTACGATGTTTCATCAGGAACGATTTACATAGACGGCACCAATATTCAGGACTGGAACGTGCAGAATCTACGCGACCAGATTGCCGTAGTGCCCCAGGATGCTTTTTTATTTTCGGATACCATTAAAAACAATATCCGGTTCGGGAAAGAAGCTGCATCACAGGAAGAAATAGAACACTTTGCAAAGATTGCGGATGTACACAAAAACATCATCCGTTTTGAAAACGGCTATGAAACCATACTTGGAGAACGCGGGATTACCTTATCGGGAGGCCAGAAACAGCGGGTATCCATAGCAAGGGCACTCATAAAAGATGCTCCCGTTCTTTTACTTGATGACTGCCTCTCGGCTGTAGACACCGAAACGGAAGAACGTATTCTGAACAATCTAAAGGAAATTGCAGAAAAGAAAACTACTGTTATTGTTACACACAGAGTATCTTCTGCCAAAAACGCCGACAAAATAATAATTCTGAACGACGGTGAAATTATTGAGCAAGGAACTCATAATCAACTCATCAGTCAGAACGGATACTATGCCAACCTTTACAATAAGCAATTAGCGGAAAAAGATGTTAAATAATTTTTTGTTTATATAAATTTTTTTTTAGACTTTTGGCTAGATGTAAAAAATTAACAGAACGATAAGGACTATGAGAGACAATGAAATGCTAGAAAAAGAGGAAATCTTTTCAAAGGTATTAAGAGCTGGGAGAAGAACCTACTTTTTTGATGTAAGATCTACAAAGGCAGACGATTATTATGTAACCATTACGGAAAGTAAGAAGTTTACAGAAGAAGATGGATCGTTCCATTTTAAGAAACATAAAATTTATTTATACAAAGAAGACTTTGCTTCTTTCAAAGAGATTTTAAACGAAATGACTGATTACGTTCTGGCTCAAAAGGGCGAAGAGGTTATTTCTGAAAGACATCAAAAAGACTTTAAAAAAGAGCTGACAAATTCGAACAGCTATACCAATGTGGAATTTGACGATTTTTAATTCTACCTTTAATACACCTACAATACCGGCTAATAGTCGGTATTTTTTTTAAGGCTTATGAAATACTGCTATTTTCTTATACTTTTCCTATGCTTCGGGTATGTCCACGCCCAAAAAAAGTACGAACCGGAACAGATCGACTGGCAGGGAACCGTATACCCCTACCGTTACCACCACATGGAACAGTACTTCAGGTATTATCCTGAAAAACGCCCCGTGCCCAATATCGACACAACCATCATCAACCGGAATTACCGGGCCGTTTTCGAAGTAAAGAACAACAGATTCTATCTCAACAACATCTATATACAAGGCAGGAACAAAAACGTAAAAGACCTGTCGGTCCTGCACGAATTAAGTCCCAAGAATGAACCGATGTTCCTAAGCTGGATTTCAGGGTTGTTCGACATTGGCCTGGGGAGCGAGAAATTTACCAAAAATGACACGGTTAACCCTATTTACGATCATTATATTGTATTCGAAATAGAAAAGGGAACTGTAGGCAGGACAGAGTATTTTACCTACAAACAGCTTAAACTGTTCAAGGATTACCAATACAGGAGGTTTAAGGAAACACCGGACTACAAACGTCTTTACAGGAGGCTGATTTACAGCGGCATGAGCGAATCTGAAGTTTCGTCACATATTTACGAATTCATACTGTTTTACAGCAAATCGAATTTTTTAAAGAAATACTGAACCAAAAGCCGTAATTTAGTGGATAAACCAAACTAAATGAAAAAATATATTTTAGCACTGACTGTTGGCCTCTTCATTACGGCATGCAATAAAAAGAAGGAAGAACAGCAGCTGCCAATGCCGAAACAGGAATTTTCTCTTGAGCAGTTTGAAGAAGCTCCGGTCATTGACGATATCGGCAAAGTTCCTTTTATAGTTTATCCCAAAGTACCAACGCTAAAACTCTACTTTCACCCCGACGAGAAAGCACCGTTTATTGAACAAACGATAGAAAAAACGGAAACGCTTTTCGGGGAATCTGAAGTCAGTAATTTTTACAAGATTATCTACCAGGTAGACCGGAACCCGCAAAAGTCAAAATTTGCCTACGTACTCAAGAGCGATGTAGACCGTGACAACGAATTACTCCTGTCAGGAAAAGACGACCTGTATCAGATACGCTACATAAACGTCAACGGTAAAACCATTGACAATGCCAAATCTTTTGAGGACTACGGAACGGTAAGCCTCATAGACAAAACCACTTACAATACTGTATTTAAGAACAATCAGTACCCCTTGCTTTCCAACGGGAACAAACCTGAAACGAGTGACAGTTCCTACACCTTCAGATTGAGAAACGGCAGTTTAAAGGAACTGCAAAAAACCATTCCGGGTGAAGAAAATCATGAGCTGCAGTACCTTGGTTTTTCAAAAGATCTGGACAGGCAGTTCTTCAACATAGCGGAACACGGCACTCCCACGCATATTACGTCGTTTTCTACGATCAACGATGAGTTGGGCGAAGTCTCCTTCAACGGCTTTCCCGCCCTCCTTAAAAGCAAAAATTTAATTGCAACCATTGGCAACGACGAAGCCGGAAGCCTACTTGTTATCCGTCAATACAATCCTCAGAACTATTCTTTTAAAGAACTGTACGCGGTTAATTTTACAGGTTTTGAGATCTCAGACTCCAAAACCCTATTGTGGGATCAAAGCGGAAACCTGTATCTCGAAATACACCATCCCAACACCAATACGAACCGAAACTATAAAAAGCAGTACCTGTCCATCTCGTTCAGAGATTTGCAATAAAAAAAGGAAGCGGTACTGCTTCCTTTTTTATTGTTTTATTGCCAGCTTGCATATAGCACATAATTATTGCTGATGCGGTCTATTTCACCTGCAAAATCAGAAGCGTCCAGCTCCTTTACCCTTTTAGCCGGAACACCCGCATAAATACCGTTTGCCAGCAATTCCATATTCTGAGTTACCACGGCTCCCGCCGCAACGATCACATTACTGTGTACCACACAATTATCCATAATAATGGCTCCCATTCCAACCAGAACGTTATCATGAATGGTACAGCCATGTACAATGGCATTATGCCCTATTGACACGTTATTTCCGATAATGGTCGGATGTTTCTGATAAGTACAGTGAATCACAGCTCCGTCCTGGATATTTACCTTATTACCCATTTTTATGAAATGCACATCTCCGCGAACCACCGCATTGTACCATACACTGCAATTGTTCCCCATTTCAACATCTCCGATGATTGTCGCATTTTCGGCAATGAAACAATCAGAAGAAAACCGTGGTTCTTTTCCGTTTATTGATTTTATTAAAGCCATAATTGTAAAAAAAATAATCCCGATAAATATCGGGATTATTTTTTAATATTAGAAGTTTACTGAAGGACAGTTACACTTGTAGTTGCTGTCTTGACACAGGAAGTTGAATCCAAGCGTCAGCTGGTGGAATCCTCCCTTGGCAAACTGAACTTCGCCAAACTGGTGCGAGTATGTGTATCCGATCATGAGGTTGTTGAATTTAACTCCCAGAATCGGTGATACCGAATTGTAATTCTGTTTCTTAACCTCTCTGTTGTCGCTCATATATTCTGCTCCTTCGAACATAGTACGGTAAGATATTCCGGCAAAAAACTGCCCGTTTGCGAATTCCTTATACATTTTAAGGTTGATGTCGAGCATCTTTTCCTGGGTTTGTTCTGTATACTGGAATAAAAACGAAGGTTCCCATGAAAAGCCTTTGTCGTTATAAGATCTGTAACCGCGGCTTTTCGCAAAAACGTATCCTGCGGAAACAATATATTTACGTAAATTATCACTTTCAATATCTGAATAGATCTCACGGTCGGAAGTTACCAGATTCTTTACCGTTGCATGGGCATAGAAATCGAGGAAGTGGTAGGACATACCGGCATCAACATTGAAATAATTATATTTTAATTCATTTCCGTTGACAGAAGGGTCAAACCCATTACCCCATTCAGACTGATCTAACTGGGACTGTACCATTCCGGCACTTATCCCGAAAGACAATTTATTCAAATCATAATCACTTCTTGAGAAAGTAATATGGTGTGCATACGATACTTTTGCTCCCAATTGTTTATGATAACCATTTCTATCGTTAAAAGCAATAAATCCAACTCCCGATCTTTCGGAGATGGCGGTATTGAAACTTGCAGTTTGAAGAGCCGGCGAGTCTTTTTGATCAAACCATTGCATACGCGCAGTTAAGCGTACTTTGGCACAATTAGCGATCCCTGCCATTGAAGGATGGATTAAATAGTAGTTATCGGTAAGATAATCTTGATATACGGCGATTCCTTCTTGCGCACGGCTTATTTGTGATACAAATAATGAAGATATAACAACTAATAAAGATTTAGTAAATATATTCATAAATTCTATTTTTCTTTTTAGAAATGGTTAACAAATATATAAAAAAAACATACAAAAAATTAACGACTTTTTAATTATGCAGTATTTTTTTGTTATGAATATTTAATAACTCCGGTTTTTAAATATGTTAATTTTAAGTTTAAATTCCAAATATAAATATTCAATTGATATTTCTTTGTTAATTTTGAAAAAAATCTTAGAAAATGTTTAAAATAAATATAAAGGAGACTCAAAACCCTGCTATAATAAAGTTTGAATTCCCTGATTTTATTAGCTATGGTTCTAATTTTGAGTTTAAAAACATAGACGAAACAGAGAACTCCCCGCTGGCTAAAAAACTGTTCTATCTGCCCTTTGTCAAAACGGTTTATATCTCCGGGAATTTTGTAGCCGTTGAACGTTTTTCCATAGTTGAATGGGCCGATGTGCAGGAAGAGGTAAAACAGCAGATTGAAGATTTTATTACCAACGGTGGAAAAGTCCTCATTGAGTCGGAAAAAGCATCGGCAAAAAAGATCCCGGTAACGGTTTATGGCGAAACTACCCCTAACCCTTCGGTTTTGAAGTTTGTAGCAAACAAACTGCTGACAAAGTCAGCCATCGAGTTTAAAAACATCGACGAGGCGCAACCGTCACCTTTAGCAATCGAGCTTTTCAAATTCCCTTATATAAAGGAAGTCTTTATCGATGAAAATTATATATCGCTGACAAAATTCGATGCTTACAACTGGGATGAAATCACGGTAGAGGTCCGCTCCTTTATTAAAGAGTTTATTGAAAACGGCGGAACCGTAATTGACGAATCGCTTTTTACACAGACAAAGGCTCATGAACAGCAGCAGGAACAGTATTTCGAAAACCTTGATGTAACTTCACAGCAGATTGTCAATATACTGGAAGAGTATGTTAAACCTGCTGTACAGTCAGACGGCGGAAACATTACCTTTGAAAATTACGACGACGCAAGCAAGCGTGTAACGGTAACATTAAAAGGAGCGTGCAGCGGATGTCCTTCGTCCACGTTTACGCTTAAAAACGGAATTGAAAACATGTTAAGGCAAATGCTCAACAATAATGAAATTATAGTGGAAGCTTTAAATGGATAATATAACAAAAACACCTTTCCCGGGTGTTTTTTTATTCAACATACTTTTAAAATGAAAAACCAGCTCAGTAAATCGTATTCTCCCTATCTGCTGCAACACGCAACAAACCCGGTGTTCTGGAACCTGTGGAATGATGAAAACCTGCAGAAAGCCAGAACCGGCAACAAACTTATGATCATAAGCATAGGGTATGCAGCCTGCCACTGGTGCCATGTAATGGAAAAGGAATGTTTTGAAAATGAGGAGGTGGCAGACGTAATGAATCTGAACTACTACAGTTTTAAGATCGACCGTGAGGAGCTGCCTGCTGTTGATGCCTACTATATGCAGGCTTTACAGATCATGACCAAACAGGGAGGATGGCCCCTTAACATCGTTGCGCTTCCCGACGGCCTCCCGGTATGGGGAGCCACCTATGTTCCGAAAGAGCAATGGATCGATGTACTGCAGCAGCTTTCCAGGCTTTATGAGGAAGACCCGGAAAAAATGCGCGACTATGCCGAAAAATTAAATAACGGCATTGCTTTAGCCAACAACACCTTAGAAATTTACCCAAGACAAAGCACGGAATGGGACATACTGCCCCTTTTGCTAAACTGGAAAAAAAGTTTCGACCGTGAATTCGGAGGATACCTCAGGGCTCCAAAATTTATGATGCCAACCAACCTGAACTTCCTTCTCAGGTACGGCACATTGAACCAAGATCCTGATTTAACAGCTCATGTATACTTAACCTTAACGAAAATGGCTTACGGAGGATTGTTTGATGTGGTTGAGGGCGGGTTCTCGCGTTACAGCGTTGACCACTACTGGCATATCCCGCATTTCGAAAAAATGCTCTATGACAATGCTCAGCTGTTATCGACCTACACTACGGCTTACCTGCAGACGAAGGACAAGCTTTTTAAGGAAGTACTGCTTAAAACCTGCCGGTTTATCCTTGACAACTGGTCTGATCCGTCGGGTGGGTTTTACGCTGCATATGACGCTGACAGCCTTAACGAAAAACACATCTCTGAAGAAGGGGCCTATTACACCTGGACTGAAGAGCAGCTAAAAGAGCTTATCTCTGCTGCGGACTGGCCTTTATTTTCCGATATTTTCAGTATACGGGAACAAACCCTATGGGAAGAAACGGGCACTTACGTTCTTTTTCAACAAGAAGCCCCGGAAGAAATCGCTTCCCGACATATGATCGAAACAAAACAGCTACATACCCTTAAACAACAATGGGAAGCTCTTCTTTTAAACAAACGCCGTCACAGAAAGGCTCCGTTGTTAGACGATAAAATACTTGTTTCATGGAATGCCCTGCTGCTTTCTGGTTTGCTGGAAACCCAGAAGGTGCTTCACTTACCGGAACTTGACACGGCCATTACACGACTTAGTGTATTTTTAAGCACACAAACGTACCGTTCAAATATATTGGGAAGGGCCTTTAAAAACAACGAAGTATATTTAAGCGGTATCCTGGAAGATTATGCCTTTACGATTAAGGCATTTATTGAATTGTTTAACGTTACACAGAATATAGAGCATTTAACTTTTGCCCAACAACTTACTTTTCATACAATGGATCTCTTTTTTGATGATGAGCAGGGCTTCTTCCGGTCGGATAATCAAACGAACAATGTTCCGGTATTCGAACTGGAAGACAACGTTATCCCTTCTGCCAATGCCATTATGAGCAGAAACCTCTTTTACATAGGACTGCTTTATTCCAACAACCGATTCATGGACATTGCCAGACAGATGACCCAAAGAGTACTGAGCCAGGTCCAATACGCAAGTGCATACTCGGAATGGCTTATGAACGACCTCATTTTCAACGGTGATTTTATGTATATTGTTGTCAATAAGCCTTCAAAAAACGACCTCCAAAGTTTAAACAAATACTTTTATAACAAAATCATACTGGATAATTCATTAAATATCCCTATTTTAGACGGCTATAAAAACCAAAAAAAGAAATTTCAGTTGTGTAATACAGACAGTTGTATGCCCGGAACGGACAACATTAACGAAATTTTAAAATAATACTTTAGAAAAATCAATAATTTTATATAAGCAAACATAAATAATAATGAAAAAATCTTTTTTAGTAGTATCATTTGCTCTTGCATCTCTGGCTGGAAATGCTCAGGCAATGGTTGGAAACAGTTTAGGATCCGGAGGAGGAATGTTAATTTTTAGAAAAAGTCACGAATTTAATGATGCCAGTATTGGTGGATCCAGATATCTTACAGAACAATTTAATCTAGCCAAGGTTAATAAAGGAACCCGTGATTTCATGATACGGTACAATGCCTATAACGACCTTATGGAATACAAAGACGGAAACGAGATATTGGAACTGATAAAAGACCAGAACACTTATTTTCAGTTTGCAAACGGTGAAGTTTTTGAATTATTAAACTACACTATCGAGGGAAATGAATACTCGAGATATCATCAGATTTTGGTAAACGGAAATAATGTAAAAGTATCTAAATACAAAAGCATCAAGCTCAATCCTGCCAAATCTGCTTCCAACAGTTATGAAACAGGTTCAGCGGCTTCATTCAAGCCAAATAAAGACGTTTACTTTGTAACTTACAACAACCAGACGATTGAGTTTGACGGAAAATCCAAATCATTAGAAAAACTTATTCCATCCAAAGCATCGGAAATAAAAAAGTTTTTCAAGGAAAATAAAATCAGGGAGAATGATGCCGACATGATTAAAGTTGGTAATTTCCTTTCCGGTTTATAAAAAAACAAGACTCCTATCGGAGTCTTATTTTTTTGTAGTCAGCATAAAATCCTTGAGATAAAAGGGCTCAAAATAAGCTACATCTTCAAATTCTGCTGCTCTATATTTTTTAAAAGACAGGCTGTCCATTTCCCGCGCGGAAGGATAAACCATTTCTTCATGATACTTAAACTTATCTGTATTCAGCAGTTCTCTGCATTTCAAGGCACCATCTCCTAGCAGGTGCACAGGACCTTCTGTATCACGGAAAGCGCTTTCATCAACAATGAGGGCATAAGCTGCTGTCAAAGGCACAGACTTTGTACTGTACACCTGTGTAAACACCTCCATCCGTCTCGCATCGATCATAGGAACAATTACCCCATCGTCTATCTTTAATCCGGCCGCCAGCACCTGTAGGGTATCTACAGCTATCAACGGGATGTTTAAAGCATATGAAAGCCCTTTAGCCGAAGAAACACCGATACGCAGCCCCGTATAAGATCCAGGCCCCTTGCTCACGGCAACCGCATCAAGATTTTGCAATGAAATCCCCGCTTCCGCCAACACATCTTCAATAAAGATATGCAGTTTCTCGGCATGGTTAAACTGCTCTTCTGAAATCTCCTTTAGCGCAACCGTCCGTCCGTCTGCGGCCAGGCTTACCGAACAATTCTTAGTGGCTGTTTCTATATTTAAAATATACGTCATTTAGATCCTGCTCTTTTTCTTATTCTTCATGATCCTGTAAATCACTACACCTCCTGCCAACAGTAAAATATACGGAAAAGCCATGAGGTACACGATTCCGTCATTAACGGCTTCCGCTTTGAGCCCTGTTTCTTCTGTTTCGAGCGCTGCCCTGCACATAGCACACTGTGCTTGGGTTCCACCCCACATAAAAACAGTAAAAAATACGGTCAGAACAAATTTTTTCATGTTTCTTAATGAATATAATAAGGTGAAATCATGATGTATACAATAACACCTGTTACCGCAACGTACATCCACATAGGATATGTTATACGCGCCAGTTTTTTATGTCGTTCATATGCCCCTGAAATACCCCGTACAAATGTTACGAGCACAAAAGGAATGATAATGATTGACAATAAGATATGGGTTATTAAAATAAAGAAATACACATACCGGACAACTCCCTCCCCTCCGAACTTGGTTTCAATCGAAGTCATATGGTATGCAACATACATAGCCAGGAAGGCAACAGAACATGCAATACACACTTTAATTAGACGTTCATGCAACTGCCTGTTCCCTTTTTTCACAGCCCGTACCGCCCAAAAAAGCAATATGGCCGTTAAACCGTTTATTCCAGCATAAACCGGGGGTAAAAACGAAAGCGGTTTCACATCATATCCCAGATCGTGAAGGTTAACACTGAACAATATGGCAACCACCACGGGAATAGCTATTGACAGGATCCAGATCCAGACGTTATATTTTTTTTCTACTTTTTCCATTATTCTTTTAATAATTGTTCAATATCTTCCTGTAGCATTTTAATGTTGGCATCGTCTGTTCCATCGTAATAAATCATCGGGTACTCTACATTTTCCATCATTCTGGACCGGATGTTTCCGTCTTTGTCGATAAGGGCAAAGAGTCCGGAATGTTCGAAGCCACCTGCAGCCTCATTGTTCTTTCCTACGTAGAGTTTGAACTTGCCGGCCAGGGCGTAAATATCCTCTTCCTTTCCCGTCAGAAAATTCCATTGTGCCATCGTTACTCCAAGTTCAGCAGCATGCTTTTTCAACTGCTGCGGCGTATCGTTTTCCGGATCGATTGTAATGGATGCAATCCCGAAACCGGTATTTTTACCGAACTTCGACTGAAGTTTCACCATGTTTTCGTTCATGATAGGACAGATGGTAGGACATGATGAAAAAAAGAATTCAACAAGGTAGACCTTGCCTTGGTAATCTGCATCCGTTACTGTTCTGCCGTCCTGGTTTGTAAAAGAGAACGCCGGAGCTTTACCAATTACCTTGAGTTCTCTTTTATGCGCCACGCTTAGCCGGTCGCTTTCCACAACTTCACTGTCTTTAAAACGGCCTACAATTTTCGGTATGAAATAAATCCCGAATACCAAAACGATCAGGGAAATCCATATATAAGAATAGTTCTTCATAATTATTCCGTTACATTTTCAGATTTATTATTCTTTTTAAGTGCCAGGCGGTACTCTGCAAGGATTACTTTAACATCATCAGCCATTTCATTGTGAAGATCGGCTGCCGAAATGGTGTTATATCCTTCACGGTATTCTTCTTCACCCTTCTTATTTCTGCCTTTTCTTCCTCTAAGGTTCAATTCCTTATCAATGATAAAAACATTTGGCGTACCGGCTTTCTCATCCAGCTTTTCCAACAGCTTCAGCTCATTGAAATACGCGTTTATTTCAGCAGGATCCGCATATACATAATGCCAGCGGTACAAATCTACATTCCTGCTTAATTCCGCATTGATTTTTTTAACTGCCTCCTGCGTTCCTTCAGGGGCAACAAGCACTACCTGAAAATCCACGAAATCTTTATTCTTGTCGTAAATCTTATGTGCCAGATTGGTAATATTTCCCTCGATATACGGAATATCAGAACCTGTGAATCCCAGGATGGTAATTTTGTTCTTTAACTGTATTTTTTCATCCGGAGAGGTTGTCCAGCCGGAAGGTAATTCGGGAACATTCGGTGTTACGACAGGTAGCTTTATAAAAGAATTGACACCGGAAGCAAAAAAGAGATATGCCACAATCGGTACTATAAAAAGCGCAACAAAAAGCAGTATTTTTTTCATTATGAAAAATTTTTACAAAAATAAAAAAAGGCGGTCTAATAACCGCCTTTTTAACTCTTATTTATAGATTAAAAAATCCATCTGATTGTTGATGTTTTAAATACATCGTGAATGTAATCACCTTCGATTAACAATAAGATTGCAAGATAGGCGATAAGGAAAACCATCGGTGCCACAATTGACCAGCGCAGTGATGATTTTTCTCCTTCCAAGTGCATGAATGCCCACATGATGAAATAAGCTTTCCAAAGTGTCATAAGGATAAAAATCCAGTTCAACACTGATAAATGCAGTAAGTGAGAGAAGAATAAAGCGTCGGGTTTAAAAATCCCCAAAGCAACTTCAATAATTGTAAGGATAGATAAATAGATAAATACCTTCCAGATTCTAGTTGTATTTGATGCGTGTGCTCCCATTTGAAAACAATGTTATAAAATTAAACTAAATAGAAGAATGTGAATACGAACACCCATACCAAGTCGACAAAGTGCCAGTACAATCCAACTTTTTCTATCATTTCGTAACTTCCTCTTTTCTGATAAGTTCCAAGTAAAACATTAAAGAAAATGATAATGTTCAACAATACCCCTACCGATACGTGGAATCCGTGGAATCCCGTAATAAAGAAGAATAAGTTTGCAAAGGTTTTATGACCATATTCATTATGGATCAAATTGGCTCCTTCCACCACATGAGTGAAATCATTTGCACGGGCCAAAGACTGCTCACGTGTCAATGTTATTTTTTTATGTTTGTTTTCAGGAGTTGTAAACTGCGTTCTGATAAGTACGTCAGGATTTTTTTCAAGTCCTGCTTTTACCTGACTCAGAGATACTGAAGTATCCTCACCGCCTTTCATAAACCAGGTTCCCTTACTTCTTGTCAAAGCACCGTCTTCTCTTACAACAGACATGTCTGCAAAATCAGCAAGTGCCAGCCTCTTACCGTCTTTATCAACAAACTGAAGGATTTCCCCTCCCTTTGTTTCAACAGCTCCGTAAGTACCTGAAATAAAGTTTTTCCATTCCCAGGCCTGAGATCCCAAGAAGATAAAACCTCCGACGATTGTCAATAGCATATAAGTAGCCACCTTCTTCTGTTTCATCTGATGACCTGCATCTACCGCCAATACCATCGTTACCGATGAAAAGATCAGAATAAATGTCATCAATGCCACGTAATACATAGGTGCATCTACACCATGTAAGAACGGAAAGTGGTTAAATACCTCATCAGCAATAGGCCAAGAATCAGTAAATTTAAATCTTGTAAAACCATATGCTGCAAGGAATCCAGCAAATGTTAATGAATCTGACAATATGAAATACCACATCATCATTTTCCCATAGCTTGCTCCTAGAGGCCGAATATCTTCTCCACCTCCCCAAGACGTTTCTTTAGTCGCCGCTGTAGTAACTGTCGCTCCCATAAAAAGTTTAAGTGTTAAAAAGTTCCCAAATTTACATCTTTTTTATTTTAAAGAAAAGTAAAAAAGACTATTTGTAAAAAGTAAAAAATAAAAACAGGTACAACCAAAGGAAATCCAAAAAGTGCCAAAACATTGCACTTAACTCAATTCCAAGCATTTGATCTGCTCTGTACTTTTGTTTATAATGATTATAAATTACAATCAGCAATGAAATCAGTCCTCCTGCCAAATGGGCAATATGGACCAATACAACCACATATAAAAAAGAGGTCGTAATGGTACTCTGGCTTCCGGTAAAGAAATAACCTGCATCCACGACCTGTCCAAACCCTTTGAATTGTAAAAACACAAAGGCCAATCCCAATAAAAGTGTAATCCCGAGCATAAGGCTTGTTCTTGAACGGTTGTTATCAGACATTGCCTTTTTCGCGAGGTGAAACGTTACGCTACTCAGAAGGATCACAATCGTACTCCAAAGGAAAGCCTGCGGCAGTTCAAAATCCTTAAGCCAGTCTGGTCGGTTTTTACTGATTACATAAGCACTCGTTAACCCGGCAAATATCATCACAATACTTCCCATAGCAAAAATAAGCATGGTTTTGTACGCTTTTCCCTTCTGGAGGTTTTCTCTGTTTAGTTCCTCAACGTTCATTATCGTAAGAATTTATCTAAAATAAAAATTATCTGAATCAGTGTAATATAGGTAACGCTTATTAACATCAGCGTTTTGGCCGACTTATCTGTTCTTTTTCTATAAAGCTGCACCGCTCCGTATAACATCCAGACTCCGGCAAGGAATACAAATACCGCAGCTACAGGACTTAAATACAAACGTCCTGTATAGCCGGTAGCCGGCAAAAGCGAGGCAATAAGGAGCCAGACACAGTACAGTATAACCTGTAAAGCCGTTTTATGGTCTTTTTTGCGCGTAGGCAACAAATAAAACCCACCGCGCTCATAGTCGTCATAAAGAAACCATCCCAATGCCCAGAAATGAGGAAACTGCCAAAAAAACTGGATCAGAAACAGCATACCTGCTTCTACACCGAACTGATCGGTATGAGCAACCCAACCCAACATAAACGGAATGGCTCCCGGAAAAGCTCCGACGAACACCGCCAACGGAGTAAGGGGTTTTAAAGGGGTATAGACACTGGTATAGAGAAAGATTGAAACAGCACCAAACATAGCCGTTTTAGGGCTCACGATATAAAGAATAACCAACCCTACGACCGTAAGTGCAGAAGCCAGGATAAACGCCCCGTTTTTAGAAACACGTCCCGAAGGTATCGGCCTGTTTTTAGTACGGTTCATTTTGGCATCCAGGTCTTTTTCTATTATCTGATTGAACGCATTGGATGCTCCAACCATGCAATACCCACCTACAGCAAGCATTAATAATGTTACATAACTTATCTGGCGCCAATCTTCAACCGCCAGAAGATACCCGGCCAATGTAGAAAACACCACACTGAATGCCAAACCAGCTTTGGTGATGCTCTTGAACTCTGAAATCGCAGTAGTTTTGATTGTTGTTGAAGTTGTTTCCAAAATAACCGTTATCCTTTAAATTTGGTCTGCAAATATACTCTAAAAAAAAACTTAAAACTAACTATTTAAGGATTAATAGTGTTAAACAAAACCAAATAAGACCTAACCGCCATAATACTTTTTCACCAATTCTTTTGAAGCAGACGTACCGATTCTCTTGACTCCTTTACCTATGTAAAAAAGCACTTCATCCAGATCGCGGATCCCTCCCGAGGCCGTGACCGGTAACGGAGTTGCATTTTCAAGCATAAGGGTCAGCGTATGAGGTGTTGCCCCGGATTTTTCGTCGTTTTCTTTTTTAAACAAACCTGTCGACGATTTAACAAAGACACGAGCATAATCGGTTTCTTTAAAATTTGCTATTACGGTATTTTTGATCAGCGCGGTAAGCCGTATGATTTCCGTGTCGGTTAATGCAGCTACCTCAATGATCCATTTAATGGTTTTGTGATGCCCGAGGCATAGAGCCGTACACTGCCGGACCTCTTCTTTCACTTTTGTTATCTCCCCTTTTTTAAACGCTTCGTAATTCAGGACAAAATCCAGTTCATCTGCTCCTTTTTCTATAGCATTACGGGCCTCTTCCAGTTTATCTCCGAGGTCTGCAGTTCCATAAGGAAAATCAATAACGGTTCCTATCAAAACTTTCACTTTCTTCTGTAAAAACAACCGCCGGGCTTCCTCTACGTACCCGGGACGTATTACGACGGCCTTGTAGTGTTGCAATACGGCGTCATTGAGGAATTCCTGAACAATACCCTCGTATTCCTTTGCGGAAACACCTTCCTGCTCCGGTGTTTTAAGATAAGTGGCGTCTAAAAAATCTTCAATCCTCATCATATTTTTAGAATATAAAAAAGCCTCACAAACTGCGAGGCTTCCATTTTTCATATAGTAAATAAACTGTTGTTCCAAATAATACTCCTAACGTATTGCTCAGTACGTCCAGCCATTCAAATGAACGCTGTACTGTAAAGGTATCCTGTAAATATTCCACTGTCAAACCGAAAAGTATCAGACCTAAGGCTACCAGTGTAACAGTCGTCTTTTTTGACACTTTTCCCTTTAACACGGCCAGAAGCCATAAATACGAAGAAACAGTATAAAAAACAAAATGAACTATCTTATCCACATTCGGAATATTGATTCTTTTTACTTCATTAATATCCGACAAATTGATCAGACAAAAAAAAAGGATCATGATATTCCAGACTATGGCCAGAAGTTTTTTATTAGGCACCGATAAGTTCTTTGTACTGATCTGCTGTTAATAAAGAATCGAACTGTGCTGCATCAGAAACCTTAACTTTGATCATCCAACCAGCCCCGTAAGGATCAGAGTTTACCAATTCCGGTTCTGTTTCCAGACCTTCATTGAATTCAACGATTTCACCAGAAACAGGCAAAAACAAATCGGAAACGGTCTTTACAGCCTCTACTGTTCCGAAAACTTCATCCTGATCTAAATTCTGATCTAACGTTTCTACCTCTACGTAAACGATATCTCCTAATTCCTTCTGAGCAAAATCAGTAATTCCTACTGTTGCAACATCTCCTTCTAAACTAACCCATTCGTGGTCTTTTGTGTACTTTAAATTAGCTGGTATATTCATTGTGTTATTATTTTAGGCAAATGTATAACATTCTTGATAATAGAAAAACTTTTGAACTTTAATTTCCAAAATTGTACACCAAAGTTATTCCCGAACGGATATTCGTTATAGGATACATTGTGGAAATAACAGCTTTGGAAAAATCGTGCTGGTAATAGAATCTTGTAAGGAAATTTTTACTGAACTTGTATTCCGCCTGCATTCTGACTTCCCAACGATCCTGTCCGGCTCCAATCTGGTTGTTGTTGTAGTCGAGGTATCGGATAATGGTTTGATTACGTCTCCATGAAAAATCAACTTTTACGTCTATATCGCTCACAATCCTTCCTCCGTTGGCAACCCCTTCAAAGTTTGTTGTAAAACCTACATCCTTGATTCTGAAACCTACTCCGAAAACGTATTCGTTTCCGTTGACTTCCGTGAGCAGGTTATTGTCAAAACTCATGGAAAGCAAACGGTCCTTGTTTATCGTACCAACAAACTTCATGCCCGATTTTGTTTCTATATCCAGCCTTACCAACGGCCTGAATTCTTCTACCATGTTTACATTGCTTACCACTGTTTCACTCGGATAATTTCCCGCTGCATTCAGTACATTAGGGTTCTCGAGGTACTCATAATTGGTCTGAAAACTGTTTACGGTATAATTTGAAGAATACTTATGGGAAATACTCACCCTGTTAAAATGAGTCTTCACCCATGGTATGTTTGTTAAACCCCGATAGGTTATGTCCCAGTTTGGCAGCGGAATGTTTGTCAAAAAGCCGTTTTTCTGCTTGTTGACATCTTTACCTGTATAAGCTGCGAGGAACGCCGGTATCAGTACCTGCTGGCTTGTACGTCCGTAGCCCACCGGGAAACCGTATTCATCTATATTTGCCGGATTTGACAAATCGATTCCACGCTCCTGCGCCAGTCGATTGGCCACAACCAAACGGTTGGCCCGGAACTGGTCGAAAGCGGCAGAACCTGCAACGTTACTTGTTCCGAAAGCGGTTCCGATCATTAAGGTTGAAGTCTGGAAATTTCCATATTCATATGGCGAACGCGAGTTGTACATTCCGTTTTCCACATCGTATTGTTCCGACATATTCGTACTGTACTGTCGGTTGGCATTTATGGATATGGTAAAATCTTTCAAAGGTCTTAAGTCGGCCGTCATGTTCAGTCTTTCCGTATGCACCTGGCTGAATTCCTGATTAAACTCAGGGTAGTACGTCAGCCATCCTTTACGTGCGGCTTCATAACGGATATCTTCCTGAGAACCGAAAACATATCCCAGGCTTGGACGGGTACTTCCAAAGAATCCCAATCCTTCGAGATAACCAGGCAATACCGTTCCGTTCGACTCCTGATAGGTAACGTTTATGTTTTTCACCATGGTTATGAGGTTAATGGCTGCATCCAGTGCGGCAGACCCCTGTTTTTCCTCTTCTTTCTTCTCTTTATCGGTAAGCACTTTATTTCGTTCTACCTTTTGTCCCGGTTCCGGTTTTTTAGCCGAAGAGGCCTTTTTAGGCTTTGCAGAACTTGGCACCAGTCCCAGATATTTGTAAAAAGCCTCCATTTTCAAATTGGTATTCAGATTGTGGGTATTGGAATTCTGAATAGTATTTCCCAACTGATAATTCACACCATTATAATCAACACTTGAAAAGGCATCGGTTGCACGCTGCCAGCTGTAATCACCGGTGTAAGAATACGTTGCATCCAGAAAAGCCAGAAACGGAAGTTTGTTTAAAGGCAGCTTATAATCTACTTTAAAACTCTGCATGCGCAGGTTCGGTGTTCCCGGGTCAAAATACCCGTTCCAGATTCCAAGCGAATTATCCACAAACATTTCATCGTCATAATAATTGCGTACCACGTTATTATTGGAAGCCATATAGTTTACGGAAAGGCTTTTAGACAGATTAAAGTTCAGGGCATAGTTGTAGTTGAAGAAATAGTTTCTTCTGTACAACGGCTGGATTTCTATACCTTCAACATCAATCATACGGTATTTCTGCTGGTTATACTGTCGCAATACATCAGAATGAAACGTTACGCTGGTAGGCAGCACATTCAGGTTGAAATCTGTAAGCAGTGTCAGGTATTTATTCTTTTTGAGTTTTTCAGCCTTTTTAAACGGCTCTATATTCCATGGTTTAAAACCGTATGAATAATCAACAGAGGAACGCGCCTGCTGGTCTAGCATCAGTTCCACTTCGTAATTGTGCTGCTGTACTTCGTTGAAAGTATGTGAAAGTGTTAAGTTTTCCACATCGTAGAAGCGCTCCTTTTTACCATCACCGCGCTGCTTGTTCACCCCGACAAAATTCACACTTGTACGTTTGGTATACTCAATCGCCCGATTTTTAATTTCTTTGCGCTCCTGTTCGCTCTGGGCATCATCCATTTTAATCTTCAAACGGATGTCCGGATCATTAGGATCGTATTCCGGTGTTATTTTTTCTTCGGAAACGGAATAACTGAACGGAATATTGAGGTTCCATTTTTTAGGCAGCACCTGATGGGCATTAACTGCCGTTGTCACGTTGTACTGGAACATATCTTCGCGGCCTCGTTCCTGAGGCCCCTGTTCCAGGGCTCCGAAACCTATGGTCTGTTTGTTTACCGAAGCATTTACCGCTGCAAAATCTGCAATACGGGCATCGACTGTAGCTACAGCCGCCCAACCGCCTTTATTAGTCATATCCGACATGCGAAGTTCATTAAACCAAACCTCCCCGCGGATATCTCTCGGCTGTTGGCCCGTATTCTGATACAGTACCCTGGTATTATTTCTTACCCCCACCATAATGGTACGCACCAGTCCAAAATTCGGATTTCCCTTAATACCTATACGCAGCTTATTGATTTTCGTATTCAGTTCGGGATTCAGTTCATCTTCATTTTTAAAATAGATGAAATTTGGGTCCTGGTTACCGTCGCGGTTCCGAAGCAGCTTCAGTTTTGTAAGCAGTTCCAGTTGCAGTTCTATTTCGTTGGCCAGGGGCCATACTTCTTCCGAAGAAGATCTTCCCCATTCGGTAAGCTTAAGCGGAATTTCAACCTGATAGAAGTTATTTGTAAAGTCATTACCGAAACGGACAAAGGCTACCATTTCATCGTCTTTTAAGCGCGAGCCGTCTGCCTGGTCTTCCAGTGCTTCAGCGTGCAGAAACATCCTCAGTTTTTTATACTGACGCATGTCGATATTCCCGACATTCTTGAACACCGCTCTTGCGTCGTCGGGTTCAAGCCCGCTAGGTGTAGCCATTGCCGTATTGGCTTTGTATACTCGCAACGAAAGCGCCTGCTCGTTCTGATTGATAATGGTATTGTTCTGGTTTAACTGTTCACGTGCCACACCAGGAGGCAGCACGTACGGGATCGGTGTACGCGAATAGTTATTTATAATGTTAAGCGTGGTAACATCAAAACCGGTATTCGTACCCTGCACAACAGTATTCGGATCTTCCACAAGCCTGTCGGTATACCTTCTCCAATCGCTTCTTACCAGGTTCAGGGTTCCGAAACGCAGGGTTACTTCATCGTTAAAACCTGTTAAGAACATACGCATGAAACGGATAGACTGTAAATCGGAAATAGCTCCGATTGCATAATCCGGGCTGGCAACAATCGGCACTTTATACTGTACCCATTTAACAGGTGAAGTATTTCCGTTTGGAAACGTAACCGTGGTTGTGCGTACATCTACTACATAATTTTCCCCGATTACAGGATTTGGCGCTACATCTACCTCGTACTGATAATACGCATTGATCGTATTCATCGTATTGTCGTTGTCGATGTCTTCCACATCGGGCATATTGCTGTTTCCCCTGTTGGTATCGCTGAACTGTATAGGGGTATTTCCCTGTAACCCGTTATAATTTTTATACCGTGAAACAATATCGCCTTTTGCTGTAAGGAAAAACTCATAATTATCAGCCGCAGGATCGGACACTCCGGCGAAATCAGGAAATTTCTGAGCTTCTTCATCATCATTGAGTCCGTCCAAACCAACATCCTGGTAAATACGGTTATTGGCATCGGCATCGAAGGCATAGATCAGGGCAGTCGAAGCCGGTACTTTACCCCACACCGAGCTTATGGTAGGTGTATTATTACTCGGAACTGGCAAACCGTTTTCGTATTGTTTCAATCCGTCCTGTAAAATATCTTCTGAAATATACCCGAGGTTAAAGAACACTTTACCTGTATTTCCAAGGTCTGTAATATCCCCGGCATTTCCCGTGTACGGATCCATCATCCAGAATTCTATATATTCCACATTAGCCTGCTCGAAATTGGTCGAGGCAATGGAGCGCATGATACCCGCCCAGTTCTGCTGTGGATTTGGCAGTTGATTCCCCGTAAGGAATTGCGGGTTAAAATTATAAGGTCCGCGCTCTTTAGGATAATAGGTAAGGTTCAGCGGATTCAGGGTTAGCATTTCCCCGTTGGCCACGCCCATTGTAGGAAATATTTCCTCTTTGGGAATGCGGCGTATTCTGTTGGATGAAAGCTGGTTATCTGTAATCTCATCCGGGCGCCGGTAAGGCGAATAGAAAATCTGGTCAATGTTATACCATGAGAGTTTTCCCCTGCGGTATCCGGATTGCAGGTCGGTAAAGTTTTCACCGTACCCTACAGGCACCGATGACAAAAACCACGAAGTAGGATTTAAGACATCTATATTGCTTTGGGTTCCTTCAAAATTTTCAATGTACGAAGTCGCTTCCCCGTTCATCTGGTCCAGTTTTGAAGCCCCCGGAGCCAGGTAGGCAAACTCCCCCTTCACAGCAAGTGTGGACATTACATCGGTATCGATATTGGGTAATTTATTAACCCATCGCGTAAGGAAAGGAAGATCGGTGGCATAATTGGCATTAAAACCTATAATCGTATTGTTTACTGTTTCACTTCCATAATTCGACTTTATCGTCAGGGGTTGTTCTGACAACCTTAAATAAGTAGCTCCCAGTATAAATTTCTCGTTTATCTGGTGGTCTACGTTAAATCCGAAAAAGGTCCGTCTGTTCCCTACACCGAACATGGAATTATCTTCAACTGATACCTCTACCGGAATATCGCTGTTTTTTAATGCAGGATCCAGTATCTGCACCATACCTCTCTGGTAGTCCACCGTATAGTCCTGCCCTTCGGTAAGCGTTCTTCCCCCTGCTGTCACCACTACAGACCCCGGGGTAACATTCATGGCATTTAAAGGAATTCCTTCACCTCCCTGTCCTTTATAACGTCCTTTCAGCTGAAACTTGTTTTTCTCGGTTTCCTGCAAGGCTTTAGCATACGTATTGCGGTAAAGATTCTTAAACACATATTTTTTCTGGTTGGGATTATAACTCGCATCCACATCGTAATCTTCAGATCCGTTTGTTGCCAGCTTTTTAAACAGGTGTTCCCCAAAAGGCTCAACCGTTGTAAAAATAATCCTTCCCATTTCCTGGTCAACAGTGATTCCCTCGAACTTATTTGTATTCTGAAGGGCGTTATTACCACCATTGTAATTTCCCCCGGTATTGTTATAATTTCCCCCGCCACTGTTGTTACCGTTATTATTGCTGAAAGGATCACTTGTAGGACTGTTAGCAATAAAGTCGAACCATCCGTCTCCACCATTCTGCGGATCGTTGGTCGAGTTCAGCCTGTCGAGATTAAATACATTAAGCAACGGAGTGTTTGCCACTCCATCCGGCAATGCAGTACCCGCCACCGGCGAAATATAATTAAGCGGTGAAGGATCGGTATACATAATGTTAAACCGGAATCCTTCTTCAGATATCTGTCGCGTATTCAAAGAATAGATGTTCTTCATCATAAGGTCCCACACGGGTTCATCTACCGACGACAACGTACTCTTAAGCATTTTGACCACGAGACTCTGCGTGGTAGGCACATCCTGGTTGTTACCGTTCTGCCCTATTACCGTTGCATCTACCCCGTCTGTTCCGAATTCCCCTACGCGGTATACCTTTCCTCCGATGGTATATTCATAAGCAACCGCCAGTACTTCATCATTTTCCAAAGGCTGTTGTAATGAAATATATCCGAGCTGAGGATGAAATTTAAATTCATTATCGTTAAGTTTACGTGCATTTTCGAGTTTAACGTAATCACGTCCCTCGGTAACAGGTATATTAAAGCCTGCCTGTGCCGTATTAATCTGGCGGATTCCCTGATTCAGGAAATTTGATCCTATTTCCTTCGGGTTGAATTTATTGTTGCCGTTATCGGCAGGAGCATCTACAGGTGAGTTCCCGAAAAAGGTAGGATTCGCCGCAACGTCAATACCAATGGTTCTTTCAACACTTGCACTGCTCAGACGCCCTTCTCCCAAATCCTGGATTGCTATGATATTCCGCATATTGTTATTGGTCTGACCAATACGGTTCTGGCGGTTCGTAAGCCAGACTTCCACGCGCGTTATGCGCACCCTGCTGTCAATATAAGGATAGTTACGCAACGATTTATCGTACTGATAACGAAAGTATTGCGAAAGGAAAAAGTTGCGATTACGGTCGTAATCCAGCGCAAAAAGCTCAAAATCCTCCACCATACCGCCTCCCTCAAAAACCGTGGTTTTGCGTTCTGAATTCTGTTTTGAAAACACACCGGTTACCGTTGTTCTTCCGAACTGCAATTTGGTCTTTACCCCGAACAGATTCTGCGCACCCCGAATGAGTGAATTGTTTACAGGCATGCTTACGTTACCCACTTCCAGTCCCTGAAGGATTGAATCTTCATCGGGTTCGTAATTCAGCTTCATCATTTGCCTCTGGAAATCAAAGCTCGCCATATTGCTGAAGTTGATATCGGTATTCAGTCTGGTTCCGACCTTTCCCTGCATGCTCAGGTTGATCCGCTGGTTAAAGTCGAGCGCAAAAACCCTCCTGTTTCTCGGTGAGATGATAGGATTATCCTGTTTGGAGTACCTTATTCCGAAATCGACTTCAACGGAACCGTTGGGCTTTACATCGATTGTATTGCCCCCGAAGATCATTTCAAAAAGCTTGGAGTTCACATAATACCCGGGCAACAGGTCCTTTTTTTCTTCTTCGGACAACCTTCCTTCATTCGCAGCAAGTCGTTTTGCATAGTATTCTCTCATTGCCGCCCTGAGCAGAATTTCTTCGTACTGCTTACGGGTCAGTACCAACGGATATTCTATATTAAATTCATTTGTAGAAACGGTATAAATATATCGATTTGAAACGGGATCATACGTATACATTTTCATTATACTGTCCACATCTTTAAGGGAAATCGCACCTTTTAAAATTATATTTTCTTCCGTGTTATCTTCTTCAACCTGGGCCCACAGCGGTGCTATGTTACCCAAAAAGAGAAACAGCAGAAGATATTTTACCAGTGTAAAGACACATGATGATGTTTTCAAATCTTACAAACTTTTTAATGCTGATTTAATAATTTGCTCAGAAGTAGCTTCGGGATGCTGTTCCAGAATCTTGTTTACCACCTTTTCGGATGCCTTTCTCATAAATCCGAGTACTTCTAATGCAGATAACGCTTCTTCTGCATTTGTATTGTGGACATTAACCGATAAATCTTCCAGCCCGTATATTTTCCGTACTTTTTCCTGGAGGTCTATCACAACCCTCTGGGCCGTTTTAAGCCCGATTCCTTTAATGGACTGAATGGTTTTTACGTCATTTGATGCAATGGCCTGCATTAAATCTTTGGGTGAAACATAAGAAAGCATATTGCGCGCTGTATTGCCCCCGATTCCCGAAACGGAGATAAGAAGCTTAAACAATTCTCTCTCTACTTTTTCTACAAATCCGTATAAAATGTGTGCGTCTTCCTTTATCTGAAGGTAAGTATGAATCTGAATGGATTCGTCTTGTTTTATTAAAGAATAGGTATGCAACGAAATATGTACCTGGTACCCTATTCCGTTGCAGTCTATTATGATATCTGTAGGTGTTTTTTCGACCAACCGCCCTTTTAAAAACGCAATCATTTAATTATTTTTTTCAAAAATAGAAAATTTTATTAACAAATTAACATTTATCGGCGACAGCAGGCCATTAAATACTATAAGTTCTTTTTCCTCATCTCTTTTTCCTGGGCATCAATAACGGCTACGGCCGTCATGTTAACCATTTCGTCAACACTTGCTCCCAGCTGAAATACGTGAACCGGAGCGTCGAGACCAAGGAGTATTGGCCCTATTGATGTGGCTCCGTTCAACTCTTTAAGCATCTTGTAGGTGGTATTTGCCGCATCAAGATTAGCGAATACCAGTGTATTTACCTTTTTACCAACAAGCTTTGAGAACGGAAACTTGTCTTTAAGCATTTCCTGGTTCAATGCAAAATCTATCTGAATTTCACCGTCAACAACCATATCCGGATACTGTTGATGCAACATCTGGACTGCTTTCCGCATTTTTATCGGCGTTTCCGTTTTGGAAGAACCGAAATTAGCATAGGAAATCATGGCAATTGCCGGGTCGAAGCCGAACATCTTTACTGTATGGTTTGTCATAAGTGCAATTTTCGCAATTTCTTCTGCAGTCGGATCAGGATTTACAGCCGTATCTGCAAGGAACATCGGTCCGTGATTCGTAAGCATAAGGTTGGTCGACGCCACTTTTGAAACACCGTTTGCACGCGGTATAAGATCAAGGATAGGCTTTAATGCCGACGGATAACTGCGTGAGTATCCCGACAACATGGCATCTGCTTCGCCCTGTAATACCATCATGGAAGCAAAATAACTGCGGTCGCGCATTAGTTTCTGGGCGTCGATAAGCGTAATTCCCCTGCGTTCTCTTGACTGCCAGAATTTCATTGCGTAACGTTCCCTGCGTTCTGCTTCCTGTTTTGTCTTCGGATCTATGATCATGACATCGGCATCAAAACCGATTTCCTGCTTTAATTCCAGTATAATTTCACGGTTACCTAGCAATATCGGTTCTGCCAGGCCTTCTTCATATGCGATCTGTGCCGCTTTGAGTACATTCAGCTGATCTGCTTCTGTATATACAACCTTTTTAGGGTCCATTTTGGCACGGTTCATCAATAAACGCACCAGCTTATTATCGGATCCCATACGATCCGACAGTTCGTCCCGGTATTTACCCCAATCTGTAATAGGATCGGTCGCTACTCCCGATTCCATTGCCGCTTTTGCTACCGCAGGCGGAATTTCGGTAATTAAACGCGGGTCAAAAGGTTTTGGAAGAATATAATCTTTTCCGAAACTAAGTTTTTTGGCTCCATAGGCAATGTTCACCTGTTCCGGAACGATTTCCTTAGCCAGATTGGCCAGAGCGTATACGGCAGCCAGTTTCATCTCTTCATTGATCTTTTTGGCCTTAACGTCAAGGGCTCCGCGGAAAATAAACGGAAAACCTAAAACATTGTTTACCTGATTCGGCTTATCCGAACGGCCTGTTGCCATAATAATGTCGCTGCGTGTTTCAACAGCCAGCTCATAGTCAATTTCCGGAACCGGATTGGCCATTGCAAAAACGATAGGGTTTTCGTTCATTGTCAGCAACATTTCGGGCGTCAGTACATTCGGTGCCGACAAGCCCAGGAACATATCACTTCCCTTCATCGCATCTCCCAGGGTCATCCCCTCAACATCCTTGGCATACTGCATCTGAACCGGTAATAAATCGGTACGTTTTGTATGCAGCACCCCGTCTTTATCGAACATAATAATGTTTTCGACCTTTACCCCGAGCTGAACATACAGGTTGGAACAGGCTAAAGCAGCCGAGCCGGCTCCTGAAACCACTACCTTGATTTCCCCTATTTTTTTCCCAGCAAGTTCAAGTGCGTTCAGCAGGGCTGCAGCGGATATAATGGCCGTACCGTGCTGATCGTCGTGCATCACAGGAATATCAAGTTCTTCTTTTAACCTGCGCTCTATTTCAAATGATTCAGGTGCTTTGATGTCTTCCAGATTAATACCACCGAAGGTAGGCGCTATGTTTTTAACTGTTTCAACGAATTTGTCAATATCCTTGGCATCTACCTCGATGTCAAAAACATCAATATCAGCAAAGATTTTAAACAGCAAGCCCTTTCCTTCCATCACGGGTTTTGAGGCTTCCGGACCTATATCGCCCAATCCTAAAACTGCTGTTCCGTTCGATATTACCGCTACCAGATTTCCCTTTGCGGTATATTTGTACACATTATTAACATTTTTAGCAATTTCGAGGCACGGTTCAGCAACCCCCGGTGAATAAGCCAGTGACAGATCGCGTTGCGATGCGTATGGTTTTGTTGGGACTACCGCGATTTTTCCCGGTTTTGGCTTCGCATGATATAGCAACGCTTCACGGCGTTTTGAATCTTTATGCATGATTTATTTTTTTGACAATCAACAAATATACCAAGCAAAAGCTAATTATAAAACAGAAAAAGGGGAAATTAACTACTTTTTTTGGAGGAACGCAATATTGCGCATGAGTCCGGTAAATTTGGTCCGCTTCACGGCGGATTTACGGAAAATATCATTAAACAGCTCATTGGTTAAGTCTTCCCATTGCTGTTTATCATAATCGATAAGAGAGGGTTTCGGGTGAAACAAAGATTCTGAATGCGGCTTTGAAAAACGGTTCCAGGGACAAACATCCTGACATACATCACAACCATACATCCAGTCGTCCAGTTTTCCGGAAAATTCATCGGGAATAGCATCTTTCAACTCAATCGTAAGGTACGAGATGCATTTGCTCCCGTTTACGATATACGGAGATTCTATGGCCTGCGTTGGACAGGCATCAATACAAGCGGTACAGGAGCCGCAATGATCTGTGGTTGCGGTATCGTATTCAAGCTCGAGATCGATAATGAGTTCGGCTATAAAGAAAAAGGACCCTTCCCCTTTACGGATGAGATTGTTGTTCTTTCCGATCCACCCCAAACCGCTCTTCGCTGCCCAGGCCTTATCGAGAACGGGCGCCGAATCTACAAAGACACGGCCGTCAACTTCCCCAATTTCATCCTGTATACCGTACAGCAGGCTCTTAAGCTTATCCTTTATTACAAAATGATAATCCTCTCCATACGCATATTTTGAAATTTTAAAGGAATCTTCACGCTGCTTTTCCTCCGGGTAATAATTCAGCAACAGGGAGACAACTGATCTGGCCCCGGGCACAAGCAGGCGCGGATCAAGGCGTTTGTCGAAATGGTTTTCCATATACGACATGGAACCGTGCATATTGCGTTTAAGCCAGTCCTCGAGACGCGGGGCCTCTTCTTCGAGAAAGGCCGCTTTTGAAATACCACAATAAGAAAAGCCCAGTTCACGGGCTTTCTCCTTTATCAATCGGCTGTATTTTTCCTTATTACTCATATTCATAAAACAATCCGGATTGCTGTCCCGGGTTTTGTTTTCCAAGATGCCTGTATGCCTTTTCCGTCACTTCACGGCCACGTGGCGTACGGTAGATAAAACCTTCCTGGATAAGAAAAGGTTCGTATACCTCTTCAATTGTTTCGGCATTTTCAGAAACTGCGGTTGCCAAAGTGGAAAGTCCTACCGGCCCTCCCTTGAACTTCTCAATAATGGTGGAAAGAATTCTGTTATCCATTTCATCGAGTCCGTATTTATCTACATTGAGCGCCTTGAGTGCATATCTTGAGATTTCCACATCGATCTTCCCGTTTCCCTTAATCTGGGCAAAATCCCTTACCCTCCTTAAGAGTGCATTGGCGATACGCGGAGTACCGCGACTGCGCCCGGCAATCTCAATGGCGGCTTCTATATCGATGGGAACCCGTAAAATAGAAGCGCTTCGCTCTACTATGGATGACAATAATTCGATGTTGTAATACTGCAGGCGGCTCTGAATACCGAAACGCGCCCTCATAGGCGCCGTAAGCAAGCCCGAACGTGTTGTTGCCCCCACGAGGGTAAACGGATTCAGGTTGATCTGCACGGAACGCGCATTGGGTCCTGATTCGATCATGATGTCGATCTTAAAATCCTCCATTGCAGAATACAGATACTCTTCAACAACAGGACTAAGCCGGTGTATTTCATCAATAAAGAGTATATCCCTTTCTTCGAGATTCGTCAGCAGCCCGGCAAGGTCTCCGGGTTTATCCAAAACAGGTCCCGAGGTAATTTTAATACCGACATTAAGCTCATTTGCCAAGATGTTGGACAGCGTTGTCTTTCCAAGTCCCGGAGGCCCGTGAAACAATGTGTGGTCCAATGCTTCTCCCCTGAGGTTTGCCGCCTTGACAAATACTTTTAAATTTTCCAATACCTGATCCTGGCCTGCAAAATCATCAAAAGACAGCGGCCGTAACTTCTTTTCGACATCCAGTTCGTCGTTTGAGAAGTTTTTGTTGGTAGGATTCAAATGTTCGTTCATACTGCAAAGATATTAATTTTCACGGTTCCCCGAATCGCATTCAGCAATTCAGATGAACTTCTGAACGGGAAACGGCAAAAAATAAAACGTCCCGCTATTGCGGGACGTTTTATTTTATATTAATGGTGACCTCCGTCTTTCTCCCCGTCTCTCAACGGCACAGTCTGCGGAACAAAATCATCCTCATAACCAGGTTTTGAATAATCATACGGCCAACGGTGTACTTCCGGAATTTCACCCGGCCAGTTACCGTGGATATGCTCAACCGGAGTCGTCCACTCAAGAGTAGTCGATTTCCATGGGTTCTGAGATGCTTTTTTACCGTAGAAAATACTATAGAAGAAGTTGAAAAGGAATACCAACTGGAATGCAGCTCCAACCAAGGCGAACATTGTGATGATGATGTTTACATCAACCATATCGTCGAACATCGGGAATGCAGAGTTTGTATAGTAACGACGCGGTAAACCGGCCATTCCTATAAAGTGCATAGGAAAGAAAACCCCGTAGGCACACACTGCAGTTACCCAGAAATGGATGTAACCAAGGTTTTTGTTCATCATACGTCCGTACATTTTAGGGAACCAGTGGTAAATACCGGCAAACATTCCGTACAATGCAGAGATACCCATTACCAAGTGGAAGTGTGCAATTACGAAATATGTATCGTGAACGTTGATATCCAGGGTTGAATCCCCTAAGATAATCCCTGTTAAACCTCCTGTAATGAACGTAGATACGAAACCGATACAGAAAAGCATTGAAGGGTTCATCTGAAGGTTACCCTTCCATAATGTTGTAATATAGTTGAACGCTTTTACTGCTGAAGGAATTGCGATCAATAACGTTGTAAATGTAAATACAGATCCTAAGAACGGGTTCATACCTGATACGAACATGTGGTGTCCCCAAACAATCGTTGATAAGAATGCAATTGCAAGGATTGACGTAATCATGGCGCGGTAACCGAAGATCGGTTTACGTGCATTTGCAGAAATCACTTCAGAAGTGATACCCATTGCAGGTAAGATTACGATGTATACCTCAGGGTGCCCCAAGAACCAGAACAGGTGTTCGAACAATACCGGAGAACCTCCCTGATAATGTAAAACCTCACCAGCTAAATAAATATCAGACAGGAAGAATGAAGTACCGAAACTTCTGTCCATAATCAACAACAATGCTGCTGATAACAATACCGGGAACGAGACGATACCGATAATAGCTGTAACCCATAAAGCCCAAACTGTTAAAGGCAGACGTGTCATCGTCATTCCTTTTGTTCTTAAGTTCAATACTGTTACAACGTAGTTCAAAGATCCCATCAGTGACTGTGCAATAAACAAAGCCATTGCAATCAACCAAAGCGTCATACCTGTTCCTGAACCAGGGATTGCTTCAGGCACAGCAGACAAAGGAGGATAAATCGTCCAACCTGCAGATGCCGGTCCTGATTCAACAAACAAAGAAGACAACATTACGATACAAGCCAGGAAGAAAATCCAGAACGACAACATGTTCATAAATCCTGAAGCCATATCACGTGCCCCGATTTGCAAAGGGATCAATAAGTTTGAGAACGTACCCGACAAACCTGCCGTCAATACAAAGAATACCATAATGGTACCGTGAATAGTTACCAAAGCGAGGTAAATATCGTTACGCATTACACCTCCCGGAGCGAAATCGTCTCCTAACAACCAGGAAAAAACCTTAAATGATTCTTCCGGCCATGCGATCTGAATACGGAATAATAAAGACATCGCAATACCAATGATTCCCATAATAATACCTGTAACCAGGAATTGTTTGGCAATCATCTTGTGATCCTGACTAAAGATATACTTTGTGATAAAAGTCTCTTTATGGTGATGATCATGTGCATGATCGTGTGTTAATTCGTGTCCTACTGCTGACATACTAATAATTTTTATTGGAATAAAACAAATTATTTAACTACTTGGGCAACTACTGCAGTTGTATCCACTACAATTTCTGTCTCTTCTGCTTTTTCAGGAGCTGCAGTTGGCTGTGCTTCTACTTCTGGTGCCGCAGCAGCTGCTTTTTCTTCAGCAACTTGTTTTCCTAATTTAGGCTGTTGGCTCAACCATTTTCTAAATTCTGACGGTGATTCAACTACAATTTTAGCCTGCATGTTGTAATGTGAGCGTCCACAAATTTTATTACACAATAAAATGTAATCGAAAACGTATGGCTCTAATCCAGGCTCTCCTTTCGCAACCAGATCCTTACTGCGTTTGTTACGCACGTGGTTAATTTTGTTTACTTTATCAACAATTTCCTCACGGTCTCTCATTTCAGCAGTTGTAACCGTAGGTACCATTGCAAACTGAGTAACCATACCCGGTACCGCATTCATCTGAGCGCGGAAATGAGGGAAATAAGCCGAGTGCAGTACATCCTGTGAACGGATTTTGAATACTACTTTCTTACCTACAGGCAAGTGAAGTTCTTTTGTTAAGATATCGTCCTGTGCATTGGGATCGGACATATCCACCCCTACTGCATTCACACCTTCGATGAAACGTACGTTTGCTTTACCTAAAACATTGTCGTCACCTGAGTAACGGATATCCCATCCGAACTGTTTTGCATATACTTCCACATACATTACTTCTTCTTCTTCATCGTAATGCATGATGTTATTCCAGGCATAAAGTCCGTATAAAATAAGACCGGCCAAAACAATTACTGGAATAATCGTCCAGATAAACTCCAATTTGTCGTTATCTGCAAAGAAAGTAGCCTTTCTGTCTTTTTCTCCTCTGTATTTGAAGGCGAAATAATGTAATAAAAACTGTGTTAAAAACTGAACAAAGAAAATAACTACCAACGAAATCCACATTAACTGGTCAACGTCTTTTCCGTGTTCTGAAGCTGAGTTACTCAATAAAGGCATATAACCCCATTTCAAACAACTGTAAATTGTAAAAATGTAAATGAATGCCAGAAACCCAAACATCAAATAACCATTGATGTTATTATCTTTATCTGTAGCTACTTCCGATTTAAATTCTTCACCTACCTGGTGTTTGTTCTGAGTTAGATCGAATATCTTAGTCAACTGCCAAACAGCAATTCCCAATAACGCTACAATAACTAATATTAATAAACTCGTCATTTGTTTATTACTTTAAATATTAATAATGAAAATGTTTACTTTCCTCAACCATTGGATTATTCTTAACTAATAATGGTGCTTTAGCTATTGCGGAGAATCCGACAAAGGTAAATAATCCACCGAAGAATAAAACAGATCCAATTTCAGCAGCTCCAATGAACCATGATGCTCCAACTGTTCCCGGCATAATCATGTTAAAGAAGTCAAGATAGTGACCTACGATGATACAAGTTCCAGCCATAACGATAACCCATGATAAACGTTTAAAATCTGTACCTATCAACAACAGAATAGGGAATACAAAATTGAACAGTAACATAAGGAAGAAAGGTATGTTGTATTCTTCAATTCTGAAGATGAAATACGTAACCTCTTCCGGGATATTCGAATACCATATGAGCATAAACTGAGAGAACCATAAGTATGTCCAGAAAATAGATAATCCAAACATGAACTTAGCTAAATCGTGGATGTGTGATGTGTTAACAAAATCAAGATACCCGTTATTTTTTAAATATACCGTAGCCAATGCAATCACTGTAACAGCTGTTACAAAGAATGATGCGAATACATACCATCCGAATAATGTTGAATACCAGTGTGTATCGATTGACATAATCCAGTCCCATGACATGATGGATTCTGTTACAATAAAGAATACAAGATAAAGAGCTGACAATTTAAAGTTCTTCTTGTAGTAATTTAAATCACCGGTTTCGTCAAGAGCCAATGAATTTTTACGTGACAATATTCTAAAGATGTTCCATCCACCAAGGAATACAACTGCTCTTATCAGAAAGAAAGGAATATTAAGAAATCCCTGTTTTCCTGCAATAAGGGCGTCGTAGTTTTCACTTTTAGGATCTGCAATACCTTCTGCCATCCACACAAATAAATGATTCATATGGGCTGAGCTTGTCAATAATAACAAAAAGAATAATACCGATCCGGGCAACAGGTAAGCCGAAAGACCTTCCATAACGCGGAATAAAACCGGAGACCAGCCCACCGAAGCAGCGTACTGGATCTGATTGAAGGTAAAAATACCCAAAGCAATCAGCATAAAGAAAATACATCCAATGTAAACAGCAGCCCAGGGTTTATTCTGTAACTGGTGGAAAACGTGCTCCACATGTTTTTTATGTGCATCGTCATGTTTTGCATCTGCATGCCCGGCTTCACCGTGATGAGCAGGCTCTGCATGAGCATCATGTGAACCATGACCATCATGGTGTTGCTCCTTTAAAATTACTTCCACCTCTTCAACTGTTTTCGGTGCTGTTAAGAAGCCATAACCAATACCTAACAATCCAAGGACCATTAATACAACAGAAAAGGTTTTTAATTTGTTTGAAAATGTGTACATATCTAAACTTTTCAAATAAGTTTTACAATTATAATTCCGATTTCAATTTTAGCACATAAGCCGTAACCATCCATCTTTCTTTCTGAGACAGCTGGTTTTTATGTGATCCCATTGCATTTAATCCGTTTGTTACTACATGGTAAATACCTCCCTCTGTCAATTCACGTTCAGCATAGTTCGGTACTCCCAGGAATTTTTCTCTCTTAACTAAATTACCTTTTCCGTCTCCGGCCTCACCGTGGCAGATTGCACAATAAATATTGAACAACCCTTTTGCTTTCTCCATATCTGCGACAGACAGGGAATCCAATGGTGATTTTAAATTGGCCTTTGCCAAAGCCAGTCCTTCCGGAGTATCTGCATACTCTTCGGGCTCAAAACCGCGCGGGATTGATCCTTTTGCAGGTATTTGACCTTCTTTTCCGTTTTTAAATGCGCCTGATTCCGAATACGTTTCATAAGCAGCAGACTCATACATGTTCGGGAAATACTGATAATTCGGTTTTTCCTTATTAAAACAAGATGTAGCTAAAGCTGAAACTCCTGCTAACGCAACTAATTTATATAAAGTCTTCATTTACTACTATTCTTTATCGATTACTTTAACTTCTACTGCACCAGTATTTTTAAAGAACTCTACAGCTTCTTCTTCGTTCCCGTGCAAAGCAACTTCCATTAAAAAATGGTCATCTGTTGTTCTTACATCCGGGTTTTCTGCTTTTTTAAACGGCCATAATCTGCTTCTTAAGAAGAACGTTATTACCATTAAGTGGGCAGAGAAGAAAACTGTTAATTCAAACATAATAGGCACAAATGAAGGCATATTTTGAATATAACTAAAACTTGGTTTTCCACCGATATCCTGTGGCCAGTCCTGGATCATGATATAATTCATCATGTACGTTGCGAAAGATAAACCACATAAACCGTAAATAAATGCACAAATGGCCAAACGTGTCGGTTTTAATCCCATTGCTTTATCCAGACCGTGTACAGGAAAAGGAGTGAATACCTCTTCGATATGATGATGTGCAGCTCTTGTTGCTTTAACTGCATCCATTAAAACATCATCGTCATTGTATAATACGTGTATAACTTTTGTACTCATAATTTCTTAATGATTATGTGAATGATGTCCGTTTTCTCTTTCTCTCTTATAATTCTCTCCTGAAGATTTCAAGATTGTTTTAACCTCTGCCTGTGCAATTACAGGGAATGTTCTGGAATATAACAAGAATAATACGAAGAAGAATCCAATAGTTCCGATATAGATACCGGCATCTACAAATGTAGGCTGGAACATAGTCCATGAAGATGGAAGATAATCACGGTGCAATGATGTTACAATGATTACAAAACGCTCAAACCACATACCAATATTTACAACGATAGAGATGATAAACGAAGCCATGATCGACGTACGGATTTTTTTGAACCACATAACCTGCGGAGAAAATACGTTACATGTCATCATCATCCAGTATGCCCAAGCATAAGGTCCTGTTGCACGGTTAAGGAAGGCATACTGCTCATATTCAACTCCTGAATACCATGCAATAACCAACTCTGTAATATAGGCAACCCCCACGATAGACCCTGTAATCATAACCACAATGTTCATAAGCTCAATATGCTGAATTGTGATATAATCTTCAAGGTTAATCACCTTACGCATAATGATAAGCAAGGTATTTACCATGGCGAAACCTGAGAAAATCGCTCCCGCAACGAAGTACGGAGGGAAGATTGTCGTATGCCATCCCGGAATTACGGAAGTAGCAAAGTCCATAGATACGATTGTGTGTACCGAAAGTACCAGCGGAGTTGCTAAACCGGCCAATACTAATGACACTTCTTCAAAACGCTGCCAGTCTTTTGCACGTCCCGACCAACCGAAAGATAAAGTTGTGTAAATTCTTTTTGCGAACGGTGTTGCTGCTCTATCACGCAACATAGCGAAATCCGGTAATAAACCTGTCCACCAGAAAACAAGTGATACAGATAAATACGTAGAGATCGCAAATACGTCCCACAATAATGGAGAGTTAAAGTTAACCCATAACGATCCAAACTGGTTAGGCATTGGCAATACCCAGTAAGCCAGCCACGGACGTCCCATGTGAATAATCGGGAACAAACCTGCCTGTACAACAGAGAAAATTGTCATTGCTTCTGCAGAACGGTTAATCGCCATTCTCCATTTTTGACGGAATAATAATAATACGGCCGAGATAAGTGTACCGGCGTGACCGATACCTACCCACCAAACGAAGTTGGTAATATCCCATGCCCATCCAACAGTTTTATTTAATCCCCAAGTACCGATACCTGTAGAAATTGTATATACCATACAACCCACTCCCCAAAGGAATGCTATTAAAGCAATTGTGAAAACAGTCCACCATTGTTTATTCGCACGTCCTTCGACAGGTCTAGCAACATCTACCGTTACATCGTGATAAGTTTTATCACCAAGAACTAAAGGTTTTCTAATGGGTGCTTCGTAATGTGACGACATAATCCTTTATAATGTTTCTAATTAATAATATACTTATACATTTCTAACTTTAACCTGATAGAATACATTTGGTTTTGTTCCTAAATGTTCCAATAAGTGGTATCTTCTGTCACCTTCGTATAACTTGGCAACTTCGGATTCTTTATTGTTCACATCACCAAACACCATAGCTCCTGAAGAACAGGCGGCAGAACAAGCTACCTCGAACTCATTTGTATTTACCGGACGACCTTCTCTCTTAGCTTTTAAGATCGTAGCCTGCGTCATTTGGATACATAAAGAACATTTTTCCATTACCCCGCGTGAACGAACGTTCACATCAGGATTCAATACCATACGTCCTAAATCATCATTCATATGATAATCGAAGGCATTATTCTGATTGTATAAGAACCAGTTAAAGCGGCGTACTTTATAAGGACAGTTGTTTGCACAGTAACGAGTACCCACACAACGGTTGTAAGCCATATGGTTCTGACCCTGGCGACCGTGAGAAGTTGCCGCAACCGGACATACCGTTTCACAAGGAGCATGATTACAGTGCTGGCACATTACAGGCTGGAATACCACCTGAGGATTATCTGCAGGATGTTCCAACTCTCCAAAACCTCCTAAAGAACCGTTATCACCGAATAATCCTGAGAAACCTTCTTTTTTATCAACATCTTCAGCAAATGTGTCCTGCGAAGAATAATATCTGTCAATACGCAACCAGTGCATATCGCGCGATCTTCTCACCTCTGCCTTACCTACTACCGGTACGTTATTCTCTGCGTGACATGCTATTACACACGCTCCACATCCCGTACATGCATTTAAGTCAATTGCAAGGTTGAAATGGTGCCCGACAGTGCGGTCAAACGATTCCCAGATATCAACAGTTGAAGCATCAACAGACTGGTGGTCTAAAGATACGTGAGGTTTAGGGTTCCAATCTTTAACATCTTTTGTGTTGAAGATTTCCAAAGTTGTATCTTTAACAATATCACCACGTCCCATCAGTGTTCTCTGAAGCTGTACACAAGCAAATTCATGATCACCAGATCCAAGAGAAACCGTTACGTTCTGCGTATTGTTGAAATCTTTATATAATTTGTAGGCATTAACACCTACCTGCATTTCTTCTTTAAGAGCCGATTTGCGTCCGTATCCGAAAGCCAGACCAACTGTTCCTTTTGCCTGTCCGGGCTGTATGAATGCCGGAACGTTTTCAAGAACAGCATTCCCTACTTTTAATGTTACATAAGATCCGTTCAAAGCTCCGTTTGCAACATTGTAGTTTTTGATACCCAATGCTTCGGCATCAGCTTTGGAAACCGTTACATAGTTATCCCACGATACACGTGTAATAGGGTCGGGAAATTCCTGTAACCAAGGGTTGTTGGCCTGCTGACCGTCTCCCATTCCGGTTTTGGTATACATTACAAGTTCCAGACCTGCCGATTTTTTAGCAGCAGCCAATGCTCCGGCAGCAGCTCCGAAATCAGCTGTTGCAGTTACAGCACCTGTAACTTCTGCCGCAGCAAACCCGTCGTGTACCAGTTGATTCCAGGTTTTTCCGTTGGCAAATGCAGTTCCGACAGCTTTTACATAATCATAGTATGTTTCTGTTTTCCCTAACCAGCTTAACAAACCTTCCTGGAATTGTTTGGTATTAAACAAAGGACGTATTGCAGGTTGTGTAACCGAATAATGTCCTTTTCTGATCTGTACATCACCCCAAGCTTCAAGATAATGAGTTGCAGCAGCGGCAATGTTTACCAATGAAGCTGTTTCATCCTCGCGCAATGAGAAAGAAGCAGAAAGTTTAACTTTCTTCAATCCTTCAGCAAATGCAGCTCCTTCCGCCAAGGTATAAACCGGGTTAACTCCACTCATGATCAAGGTACCTACCGTTCCGGCATTCATATCCTTAACCAACTGGGCAACCTCTTTATTGTTACCTCCTCTTACGTATTTTGGCTGAGCCGGGTTAAACGCAGCTGAAGCTAAAGCCTGGTTGATGGCAAATACCAGCAACTGTGCATTAACATCATCAAGACCCGATACCAGGACTCCTGCCGATCCGGCAGCTTTCAATTGCTGGGCTGCTTTCATTACTTCTGGATCAGCAGTCGTACTTCCGACAGAAACAGCATTTCCCGTAATGATATTGTATATTTTTACTAAGGCTAATTTTTGTTCCGTAACCGTTAAAGGAATACGCTTATCTGCATTGGCTCCAGACAAAGACATATTGGATTCCAACTGGATATGCTTGGACATCTTTCCGTTTTTAGGAATACGTCCTTTTGCGTAATTCGTATCATATCCTCCACCTTGCCAGTCGCCAAGGAAATCAGCACCTACAGAAACAATCACATCGGCCTTTCCGAAATCATAATCGGCCAGTGCACGTGTTCCGTATGCCTGCTGGTAGGCATCCAATGCTGCATCTGCACTTACTGCATCGTACACAATGTGTTTTGCAGTTGGATAAGCAGTCTTGAATTCAGCAATCAACTTATCAGTTGACGGCGATGCCATTGTATTTGTTAATAAAACAATCTGCCCTGTTGCAGCGGTTAAACCTGCTTTGATTTTCTGATCAACTTCGGACCAGGAAGCAGCCTTACCATCTACTTTAGGTTGTTTCAAACGTAAACTATCGTATAAAGACAATACAGATGCATGAACACGTGCGTTAGCACCGGTTAATGCGTTTTCCATGAAATTGTTCTCTACTTTAATAGGACGACCTTCGCGTGTTTTAATTAAAACGTTTACGAAATCGAAACCATCAGCAACTGTTGTTGCATAGTAATCTGCAACTCCAGGAACAATCTCTTCTGGTTGAAATACATAAGGAATTGACTTTTTCACAGGTCCTTCACAGGCTGCTAAAGAAGCTGCAGCTGTGGAAAAACCAACGTACTTTAAAAAGTCTCTACGAGTCGTAGATGAAGAAGACAAAGCGTTCTTATCTCCAAGAAATTCCTCTGTAGGGATTTCTTCAACAAACTCATTGTTTCTTAGCCTCTCAACAATAGAACTGTTCTCGTTAAGCTCCTCAACACTTTTCCAGTATTTTTTGTTTGATGCCATTGTATATATATATTAGCTTCTTAAATTATTATTAATAGTGACATTTACCACACTCTAAACCACCTAACTGAGCAGCTGTTAATTTCTTAACACCATACTTTTTAGATAATTCTTCGTGAATTTTCGCATAGTAAGCGTTATCCTTAACGTTTACTTCTGTTTCACGGTGACACTCAACACACCATCCCATTGTTAAAGGAGAATGCTGTCTCATGATTTCCATTGATTCAACAGGACCGTGACATGTCTGACATTCCAAACCTGCAACCGAAACGTGCTGAGAGTGGTTAAAGTACACAAAATCTGGCAAGTTGTGAATACGAACCCACTTAACCGGTTTTTCTTTACCTGTGTAAGATTGTGTTGCCGGATCCCAACCTACTGCATCGTAAATTTTCTTGATCTCAGCTGTATAGAATTCTTTAGAATAATCCAGATAAACAGAATCTTTAGAACCTGTAAACTCTGTAATATTTTTATGACAGTTCATACAAACATTCATAGACGGAATACCTGAAGTTTTCGATGTTCTTGCCGAAGAGTGGCAATATTTACAATCGATGCCGTTTTCCCCGGCGTGAATTTTGTGAGAGAAATGGATTGGCTGAATAGGCTCATAGTTCTGATCAACCCCTACCTGCATCATAAATCCGAATGCGAAATAGGCTCCTGTTAACAACAACACAATTACAGCTGTAATTACCAAGAATTGATTTCTAACGAATGCCTTCCAGATTGGCATACATTTTTTCTCGGTCGTTGTTAAGTTATTTTTATTGGCTACTTTATTTAAAACTCTTCTAACAGAAACCAGCATTACCACCAACATGGCCAGTACTACAACCAAACCGGCTAAAACTACTGTCTGGGAAATTCCGCCTGTTGCTTCTCCCCCGGCCGCTGCTGCAGCTCCTGGAGCAACTTCCGGCTTTTCCTTTTCTGTTGAAGTATAGGCGATGATGTTATCTATATCCTCATCAGACAAGTTCGGAAACGAGTTCATAGGAACCTTCTTCCACTCATTGAACAATTTTACTGCCGCTGCATCTCCCGATTTAATTAATCCGGAACTGTCTTTAATCCATTTGTGCAACCACTCTGTCGGATGACGGTCTACAACCCCTCTTAACGCCGGACCAGTAGAATTTGCATCTAACTTGTGACAAGCCGCACAGTTTGCATTAAACAACTCTTTACCTTTTGCAGCGTCTTGGGCAAAAGACGCTGTAGAGAATGTTAGCATAAATGCTAAACACAAGAAAAGAATCCTTGAAAACGAATTATGGTTACCCACTTTTTTCATAGTTAAAGAATGATTATCAACTAATTTTGGTACAAATTTCCCCTGTATTTACTACAGATTCTGCTCTACCTTATTTATAAACTGGGACAAAAATACAACATAAGACGCAGTTAATAAAGCTTAATGAAAAGCAAAATTTAATTTATAATAATTCTAAATAAAAACTTAAAGCCCCGGTAATTGAATATTTTTTAATTTTGTTTAAAATTTACTCAGTATGAAGATTTTAAGAACTCATAAACTTTTTTTTACGATTTTTTTAACAACTATAGCACAATCAGATAGCATTGCGCAAACCCAAATATTAACAAACAGCGAACAGGAAACCATTGACTTATTGTTGCAGCGAAAAATGAACCAGAACAATCAGTTTTCCCTGTACACGAATTTCTCTGTTCAGCTCAAAAACGGACTCAAAGAGGAAGTCGAACCTCTCTACAGGGAATTTACGGCTCAGTACCCGCAAATAGACGCGACCATAATATTCGCCAATCCTAAATTCAAACTTGTTGTAGGGAATTATAAAAATAAAATCGAAGCAGAAAACCTTCTGAAAAAAATACAGGCAAAATATCCCGATGCCTTTGTTGTAAAACTCAAGCATTAAAAAAGGCAGTGTTTAAACACTGCCTTTTTCTTCTGTAAAGTAAAGATAAACCTCCCAACACCCTATCGCGCACCAGAAGATGCTCCTGTAACAGTTAAATACCGAGAGGGACAGGCAGATCATGATTTTCTTTCATCATCATGCCTAGGGTTTGATCAACAACAACGAAGTCGTATTCTTTAACCAGTTGTATTTTTTATCAATCATCTTGCGCCACGATAAAACCGTCGTCAGGATCAGGTCCTGCCGCTGTACCAGGTTCAGGTCAATCTGAACATCTGTAAGTACAATGATATGGTTTGGTTTTGCCTGTTCAATCAAACGGATTTCTTCTTTGACAAACGTGTTGTTTTTGAGGTGACCGTTCATGTCCATAATCACGACCTGCGAATCGTTATTCTGAATAAACTTCAGGATAAAAGGAATCAGCTTTTTATCGCTTTCATGAAAAAACGGGACAAAGATCTTATTTACGGTTTCGAGGTTCTTGTCGATAAAAATCCCAACCGGTACCTTGGAGTTTGCAATCACATAACGGGTCTTGTCATCAAACGGCGAATAATCGAACAGCTTTTCCCTTCCCGTCACCTTGTCCGCGATAATCTCCGGATTTACGATCCGCGTGGTAAAGCCCAGCAACCTTCCGAGTATGGTTCCGTCGTATATGGAAGACCCGAGTTCCATAAGAATAAGATCGAAGTTCCCTTTATGCGCCACTTCCACAATCTCCGAATCAATATCAGGCGACACCTTGTACAGATTAACAAGTTCCTGGTTCATCTGGTGCGCTTCTGCTTCAATGGGGTTAAAAACCTTTTCTTCGTATTTATCATCCAATATGTCAACATCGCTACTGTTTACAAGATGCAGTGCCGTAATCGTACTTCTTTCGTGCTGGCTTTTGGTAAACATATTGGCCAGTTTCAAAAGATTTTTCCCCGTAGAGTTCTGTTCAAAACAAAAAAGAATTTTAAATTTTACCTCGTTGAACACTTCTTCGGCATCTGTTCCTTTATCTTTAAAAACCTTATTAATAAAGTCCAGGGCAGGTCCGGTCATAAAAGTCGTAACGAGTGCCATTATTACCATCATGGCAAAAACCTCGGGTGTCAGTACTCCAAGCTCAAACCCGATGTTCAGGGCAACGAGCTCCATAAGCCCCCTTGTATTCATGAGCGCTCCAATGGTTAAACTGTCTTTCCAGCTCTGGCCTACATATTTTGCTGCAAAAGCACTTCCGATAAATTTTCCCGTAACGGCTACCAGTATGATAAGCCCGGCCATTTTCCAGAGCTCCCAGTCGTTGAGCAATCCGATTTCCGTTCTAAGCCCGGTAAAAACAAAGAACAGCGGCAGGAATAAAATAACAGCTACATCCTCTACTTTTTCCACAAATATCTGGCGGAACTTATGGTTCTCGGGCATAATAGCCCCGGCCATAAATGCTCCGAACAAGGCATGGATACCAATAATTTCCGTAGCATAGGAAGACAGTACCAATACGAGCAGAAAGATGGCCACTACGGGTTTGCTCAGAGTTTTATTGTTTTTATTCAGGGTTCCGATGTGCTTTAAGAACGGGCGCACCAGTTTTAACATAACAAGCACATACACCACCGATAGTGCAATCACATAAAGCGCACTCACAAACGAGCCGGCCTTTACAATAGCAATTACCACTGCCAGTATACACCAGGCCGTAATATCATCAGCGGCGGCCGAAGTCAGCACCACTGTTCCGAGTTTTGTTTTTTGTATGCCCCGCTCCTGAACAATGCGTGCCAGAACGGGAAAAGCCGTAATACTCATCGCTATTCCCATAAAAAGCGCAAACGAAAGAAAGTTGATTCCTTCGGGAGCATAGCTTGTATAGGTAAAGTAGGCCAGAATCATTCCAAGCGCAAACGGAATAATGATACTGGCATGACTGATGACCACAGCATCGTGTGCCTTGCTTTTAAGGACTTTCAGATCCAGTTCCATCCCAATTACGAACATAAACAGGATTAATCCCACCTGACTTAAAAGCTGCAGATTCCCAAGGGAGGCTGCCGGAAAAAGTGCCGCGGAGGTCTCGGGAAAATACAGGCCGAACAAAGAGGGTCCCAACACAATCCCCGCAATGATTTCGCCAATCACCGAAGGCTGCCCTATTTTGTTAAACAGCCAGCCGAAAAAACGGGCAATGATAACGATGGCAATAATTTGAAGTAAAAGTAAAGCTAAAGGATGGTGCAGGTTTTTAAGGAATGAATCTATAAATTCCTCCCAGTTATTCTTATCGGAAGTGATCTGAACCACATCTACTTCCAGAGTACTTCCTTTTCTCACGGTTAAATACATCAGAAAAGAAAAAACAATAACCACAAGGACATAAAAAATAGTGTTTTTGTACTTACGCATTGATCTTGAGTTTTGATTTGAGTACAAAAATCCGAAATCCCCGCTACGGTTCAGCAGCTATGTAAAGCAATCCGAACCAAATGTAACAAGAGAAAAGAAAACTGTAACAAAAAGTTACAGCAGCGAAAGAAAGTCGTTTCTGTAATTCATCCCAATGTTAAAAGTTTTGGGTTTCCCCTCGTTTGAAATTTTGGATACAATTTCATCATGTGAGTAATAATTCACACAGCGCATAGCTATAATTTCACGCTTGTTAATACGGCAGAACTGTCTGGATGGAAGCATTTCCATAAGCTTCTCAAACGAGCTGTTCTTGACAATGAGATGAGAACCGTCGATAAAAAAAATCACCTTGTCGCGGCTGTCCACTTCTGAAACCGTGATGTAAAAAATATCCAGTGTCTGGATAACGCTTTTTCCCTTTTCCGAATTCAGTGTGATGAAATCGGAACCGGCTTTTCCTTCTTTCGACATCCTGTCTACTTTTCGGAAGGCTTTTTCCAGACGGTCTTTCTGAACCGGTTTTGTGATATAGTCCACCGCATCAAGGTCAAAGGCATCAACAGCATAATCCTTATAAGCCGTCGTAAAAACAACGTGTTTCCCGTTGAGCAGGTTCGCTATCTGCAAACCGTTGATACCGGGCATTTCAATATCGAGCACACATACGTCGAATTCCAGCTCATCCTTTTCCTGGATAAACTTTTCCGGGCTGTTAAAAGCCTTTACCACTTCAACATCATCAATCTGCTCGCACAGCAGTTTCAGGTACTGCAACGCCAGCAACTCATCATCCAGCAAAACACATCGTAACATTATTCTTCTAATTTTATTTTAAGGGATACCGCATAGGTAGTGGCATCCACCATCCTGTTAAGCTTATAACGGTCCTGATACAAATGCTTTAAACGTTTTTCAAGACTGTTCATCCCGATGCCGCTGCTTTGTTTCTTCAGCGGGGATTTCTTGGATATCTTATTGGAAACGGCCAGGGTAAAATAACCGTTTTTCAGTTCAATATGGATCGATATAAAGGCATCATCGCTCTGGGTATCGGCATGCTTAAAGGCATTTTCAATGAGGTCGATTGTTACCAGGGGAGCAATTACCTTTCGCTCGAGAAAAGCATCGCGTTCATCCACGCTGATTTTCGTACGCAGGTCGAAAAGCGGGCTCAGCTTTATCTTGTTAATCTCGATAAGGTTTTTGATAAAATTAATCTCATCGCGCGGGGTTACATACTGTTTCGGTGTTTTGTAAAGCACATAATCCAGTACATTCGACAACTTATCAATTGTGTAATACGACTGATATGCGTGTGACTGTATGGAATTCAGTATATTCTTGAACAGGTGGGGATTAAGGCGCGTATCGATGTTTTCGAGTTCGATTGTTTCATACTTGCGCTCCAGATACACTGTAGATCTGTGATAATCTTCAATCATCTGCCTGTATTTCCTCATCTGGAACCACAAGTAGCAGACAACTGCAATAAGCAGCAGGATCAGGTAGTCTTTAAATCCCATCAGTCAGCCGTTTCCGTAGTTGCCTTAGGCTTTCTGCTCACATCCATTACGGGAACCAATCCCTCTGAAGGCATATAAATAATCTGGGGCAGGTCGCCTTTATCAGCCAGTTTTTCCAATGTACGGATGAAGAGATACTGGTTATAAGTGGTGTTCAGCGTACCGTTTTCAAGACGCATAGCTTCGGCCATACCGCGTGCGCGTTCCACTTCGGCCTGCGCATTGAGCTTTTCAGCCTCAAGCCGGGCTTTGGCTTCTTCAATAAGTATTTTACGGTTCTGTTCTGCTTTCGCCATTTCAGCTTTCCCGGCCATTTCCTGCTGCCAGACATTGTACAACGGCAGTCCGAACATTAAAATAACGATAATGACCACAATGCCCATAAAGATGTAAAAAACAGGTTTCGTATTTTTCATAATCAGTCAAGAGTTCCTTTAAATGTGATGCCTAAAGATACTACATAATTTGTAAAATCGCGCATTTTCGTAAAATCACCGCCCCCGAATGCCATCTGGTACCCCGCATTACCTGTAAGGTACATAGACGAATCTTCGTCCATACGAAGCAGTTTATAGGAAAAATCCAGGTTAGGGGTCAGTACATAGTAAGCATCCCTGTTTAAACGCACGGGCACCTGCATAACCGTGGTAATGCCCGTATCCGAATCGTAATATTCATATTCTTTGACTTCATTGCGGTTTCTGAGCGTAGTCAGCAAAATTCCGTTGGAAAAGCCGATGCCGATGTTCATTTTTTTATTAGCCACCACATCATATTGCAGCGGAACATTAAACGTAAATACATGTAACCACGTCCTGTCGGTATTGTAGCCATATCCGAATGTTGTCTTTTTGTTTGTATACAGCAGCTGCCCTCCCACGGAAAAAGCATCTGTAACATAATAACGGCCCGATAGGCTGGCACTCACCAGCTGTTGATTAAACACGGGTTGCAAGGTAACTCCTGCAAAGACACCAAGATCGTTTTTGCCGTTCTGGGAAAAAGCAAATGCCGAAACAAATAACGAAACAAAAAATATAAAGGTTTTCATAGGCTCTGTTTTATGCTGTCAAATCAAAAAACAGACCAAAATAAAAAATGCCCTGCATCTGCAAGGCATTTTTATATTAAAAACCGGCTATATTGATGATTTTACCCGGTACGATGACAACTTTTTTAGGTGTTTTTCCCTGAAGCTGTGCCTGGGTACGTTCATCGGCCATGATAACGGCTTCAATCTGTTCCGCAGTAAGATCGAGCGGAAGTTCAATCTTAAAACGCATTTTCCCGTTGAATGATACAGGATATTCCTTGGAACTCTCCACGAGGTAACGTTCTTCAAACACAGGAAACGGCTGTTTTGAAACAGATCCGGTATGCCCCAGCAATGACCATAATTCTTCTGCGATATGCGGTGCGTAAGGCGATATAACAACAGCAAGAGGTTCCAGAATCCTGCGGTGACGGCATTTCTGCTGTGTGAGTTCATTCACGCAGATCATAAACTGTGAAACCGAGGTATTGAATGAAAAGTTCTCAATATCTTCTGTTACTTTTTTAATCGTTTTATGCAGTGATTTATACATTTCGTTTGCCGGTTCTTCATCTGTTACCACAATTCCCGTTTCATCGGCATAGAGCTTCCATAATTTTTTAAGGAATCCGAATACACCGGTAATTCCGGCGGTATTCCATGGTTTTGCCTGTTCAAGCGGACCGAGGAACATTTCGTATAAACGAAGGGTATCTGCCCCGTATTCGTTACAGATATCATCAGGGTTTACAACGTTGAACTTGGATTTTGACATTTTTTCAACCTCATGCCCCACAAGATACTTCCCGTTATCTTCCAGTATGAATTCCGCACCGGCAAAATCCGGACGCCAGTTCCTGAACCCTTCCACATCCAGTTCGGATGAAGAGCTTACCAGGGAAACATCCGCGTGTATCGGCTGTACTTTATGATCAGCCATTTTTCCTTTTGACACAAAAGTATTCGTTCCTTCTATACGGTACACAAATGCCGATGTTCCCAGAATCATCCCCTGGTTAATGAGCTTACGGAAAGGTTCTTCAGTAGGTACAATGCCCATATCTTTAAGGAATTTGTTCCAGAAGCGCGAATACAGCAGGTGCCCCGTAGCATGTTCGCTTCCGCCTATATACAGATCAACATTCTGCCAGTATTGAATGGCTTCTTTGGCAGCGAGTTCGTTTTCCGCGTTTACATCCATATAACGCAACCAGTACCACGAGCTTCCCGCCCAGCCCGGCATAGTGTTGAGCTCTAAAGGAAAAACCGAAACATGATCGATAAAACTGTTGTCAACCACCTTGTTTTCTATAGTGTCCCAAGCCCATACGGCAGCATTTCCAAGAGGTGGCTGCCCGTCTTCCGTTGGAAGGTATTTTTCTACTTCGGGCAACAAGACCGGCAGGTGTGCAGCATCGATCATCTTGGGAAGTCCGTTTACATAATAGACCGGAAAAGGTTCCCCCCAATAACGCTGACGCGAAAAAACGGCATCGCGTAAACGGTAGTTTACCTTCGCTTTTCCATGTTGGATTCGCTCCAGCTCGGCCACAACTTTCTCCGTAGCCTCTTTGTATCCGAGACCATTGAGAAAATCCGAATTCTGCAGCTCAAAACCGCTTTTTTCGGTATAGGCTCCCTCTGATATGTCGTGGTTAAATATATTCAGTATTTCAGGCATACCTTCTTCACCGGCAAAATGCATCGCAAAATTATAGTCGCGCTCGTCACCGCACGGAACCGCCATCACGGCTCCTGTTCCATACCCGGCCAATACATAATCCCCGATCCATACGGCTACGGGCTCTTTTGTAAACGGATGTTCGGCATAAGCCCCTGTAAATACGCCCGAAATAGTTTTAACATCTGCCATACGTTCTCTTTCCGAACGCTTGGCCGTTGCCGCGATATAGGCATCAACTTCAGCCTTCCGGTCCGGAGTCGTAATCTGCGATACCAGTTCGTGTTCCGGTGCCAGCGTCATGAAGTTCACACCGAAAATCGTATCAGGACGCGTGGTAAATACGTCAATAGCATGCGAAGCAACTCCGTCAACTCCTTTTATATTAAACGTTACACTGGCTCCAACCGATTTTCCGATCCAGTTGCGCTGTGCCTCTTTTATTGATTCACTCCAGTCAATCGTATCAAGTCCCTGTAACAGGCGCTCGGCATAAGCCGAAATACGCATGCTCCACTGGGTCATTTTTTTTCGTATTACGGGATGTCCGCCGCGCTCTGAAACACCGTTGATGATTTCGTCATTGGCGAGAACCGTTCCCAATGCAGGACACCAGTTCACTTCGGTTTCCGCCAGATACGTCAAACGGTACTTTAAAAGCACTTTTTCCTGTTCCTCCGCTTTAAAAGCATTCCATTGCGCAGCTGTAAACAAATCGGTATGCTCATCACAAACGGCGTTAACGCCTGCATTTCCGTGTGCGGCAAAATGGTTACGTAAATCCTCTATGCGTTCTGCCCTGTCGGTATCCTTATTGTACCAGGCATTGAATAGCTGGATGAATATCCATTGGGTATGCTTGTAATATTCGGGTGTGGAAGTACGTACTTCCCTGGACCAGTCGAACGAAAATCCGATCTTATCAAGCTGTTCCCTGTATCTGCTGATGTTTGCTTCCGTTGTAATTGCAGGATGCTGCCCTGTCTGAATTGCGTATTGTTCGGCAGGCAGCCCGAAGGAATCATAACCTTGCGGATGCAGTACGTTGAAGCCCTGATGACGCTTGAAACGCGCATAAATATCCGAGGCAATATATCCCAGCGGATGACCTACGTGTAACCCCGCACCTGACGGGTAAGGAAACATGTCCAACACATAATATTTGGGTTTGTCGGAATTGTTTTCTGCTTTAAACGTTTCATTTTCGCTCCAATATTTCTGCCACCTGGCCTCTATTTCGTTCGGATTGTATTTCATCAGGATTTTGTATTACTAAAATTTTTATAAATGAATCACAAAATTAAACATTATTCCCTTACAGGCTGTTCTAAATACTTTTAGTTTTGTATTTTAGCCAAAAATTATAATTGCTATGGCTACATCGTACGAAAAATATCAGAAGCGCAGATTACTTTCATCTTACTTTTCGGTTATTTTAAGTATTTTTTTAGTTCTATTTCTTTTGGGATCCCTGGGGATGTTCGTGATTAATTATGAAAAAATCTCCAATAACTTTAAGGAAAACATTCCTATGTCCATCTATTTCAAAGACAATGTAACAGAAGAACAGCTGGCTGTTTACCAGGCAGATCTGGGCAAGGAAAAATTCATCAAGGACCTGACATTCGTACATAAGGATTCTGCAGCCAACACTCATCAGAAAACCATAGGCGAAGATTTTGTTAAATTTCTGGGATTCAATCCTTTACAACATTCGTTCGACTTACATTTCAACGGTGCATATGTTGAGAAGGATTCTATAAAGGAAATTGAGATTTCCATTAAGGAAAACCCTCTTGTAGACGAAGTTGTTTACGACTCGCAACTCGTTGATCTTGTGAACAAAAACATCAAGACCATCAGTTTCTGGGTCTTGATCATCAGTGCTTTTTTCGCCGTGATAGCCATGTTACTCATCAACAGTTCACTGAGGCTTTCGATCTATTCCAAACGTTTTATCATTAAAACCATGCAGATGGTAGGAGCTACAAAATCCTTCATCCGTAAACCCTTTATCTGGAACAGCGTGAAGCTGGGCATGATCGGTTCTGCCCTTGCCATTGTGGGAATACTTGCATTAACGGCATACGCAGATAACAAACTGCCGACCCTTGGACTTATGAGCGATGTAAAATCCATTGTGCTGGTTTGCGGTACCGTGTTTGTGCTCGGAATCGTTATCACCTATATCAGTACCTATTTTGCTACCCAGCGTTTCCTGAATTTAAAATCAGACGACTTATACTTATAATCTTATGGAAAACAAACCCGAAAAATCGTTTTTATTCGAAAAACAGAACTACCTCATCCTTCTTATCGGTGTAGTTGTCATTGCTTTAGGATTTTTATTAATGGCCGGCGGTAACAGCACGGACCCCAATGTTTTCAACGAGGAGGTTTTCAGTTTCCGCAGAATACGCCTGGCTCCCACCGTTATCTTTATCGGTTTCGGAATATGTATTTATTCCATCTTTAAAACGCCTAAAAAACAATCTTAAAAAAACTTTAAATGGATTTACTTCAAGCCGTCATTATTGCGATTATTGAAGGTTTAACAGAATATTTACCTATTTCATCCACAGCCCATATGGGGTTTACGGCCGCATTAATGGGAATGGAGGAAACCGAATACCTTAAAATGTTCCAGGTTTCCATACAGTTCGGTGCCATCTTGTCAATTGTGGTACTGTACTGGAAAAAATTCTTTGATTTTAAAAATCTTTCTTTTTACATCAAACTGGCCTGTGCAGTAATTCCCGCACTTGCATTGGGCTATCTTCTCGACGACAAAATCGAAGCCGTACTGGGTAACCAGATTGCCATTTCTTCCGTTCTGGTTTTAGGCGGAATTATACTTCTGTTTGTGGACAAATGGTTTAAAAACCCTGTTATACATGACGAAAAACAGATTTCCATCAAAAAGGCAGTCACAATAGGCTTCTGGCAATGTCTGGCCATGATGCCCGGAACTTCGCGTTCGGCGGCTTCCATTATCGGCGGAATGACCCAGGGCTTAAGCAGAAAAGCCGCAGCCGAATTTTCGTTTTTTCTTGCCGTTCCAACCATGCTTGCCGTTACGGTTTACTCCGTTTTTGTCAAGACCTGGGGACAGGGAACAGAAAATGCCCAGAAAGGATACGAAATGATCTTTTCTTCACAGGAGAATATCAATGTATTCATCGTAGGAAACCTTGTAGCCTTTATAGTAGCCCTTGTGGCCGTTAAAACGTTTATTTCTGTACTTACCAAATACGGTTTCAAATTCTGGGGCTGGTACCGCATCATCATCGGGATCGGGCTGCTTATTTACTTCTATTCAAACAATTAGATGGGTCCATTAACAAAAGAACAGTTCCTTGAAGGACAGGTACTTCTCATTGACAAACCGCTCACCTGGAGTTCTTTCCAGGCGGTAAACAAAATAAAATACGCCCTACTTAAGAATCTGGGGCTTCCCAAAAAGTTTAAAATCGGTCATGCCGGCACACTGGATCCTCTTGCGTCGGGTCTGCTGATTATCTGTACCGGTAAATTCACAAAAAAAATACAGGAACTGCAGGGACAGGTAAAAGAATACACCGGAACCATTACCGTTGGAGCCACTACCCCGTCGTACGATCTTGAAACCGAAATCAACGGAACGTTTCCCACCGTGCATATCACTGATGCGCTTATTGAGGAGACCCGCCGGAAATTCATAGGTATCATTGATCAGCATCCCCCGATCTTTTCCGCTTTAAAAAAGGATGGAAAACGCCTCTACGAACATGCCCGTGCGGGTGAGGAAGTTGAAATCCCCTCGAGAAAAATCGAAATCAGTGAATTTGAAATAACCAGAATTGCCTTACCCGAAATTGACTTCAGGGTTGTATGCAGCAAAGGAACCTACATACGTTCCCTTGCCTTTGATTTTGGAAAGGCCCTTCGGTCCGGAGGATATTTAACGGTGCTGAGACGGACCAAAATAGGTGATTTTTCAGTTGAAGATGCAATTGAACCACTGGCTTTCGAGAAAATATACAATCCCGGATTTAAAGAAAAAGCATAAGGCTCCTGCCGGCTCCGGATTAATATATATACGATACCTGTTATGAAAAAATGGATGTTCCTTTTCTTTATCCCTTTTATAACTTTTGCACAGTTGCCAAAACTTCAAAAGGGCGACCTGCTGTTTATCAACATTGATTGCGGCGGCATGTGCGACGCCATCAATGCGGTGACTTCAGGATATAAAGATATGGACTTTAACCACATGGGCATTGTAACAACTGCCAACGGAACCGATTTCTTCGTATATGAAGCCATCGGAAAAGCAGTCGTTAAAACACCTGTTACAACATTCCTTTCTTATACAAAAAAACCGGTATACGTAGGAAAATTAAAGAAAAAATACACAAAGCTGATTCCGGCTGTTTTATCTTTTTGCGAAAGCCGGTTAGGCGTTCCCTATGACGACGATTTCCTTTACGACAACGGTAAATACTATTGTTCGGAACTGGTATACGATGCCTTCAAGTCGGCCAATCATAACAACCCTTTTTTTCAATTGTTCCCTATGACTTATAAAGAGCCGGGGTCAGAGAACTTTTTCCCGGTATGGATTGAGCACTTTGCACAGCGCGGAACAGAAATCCCGGAAGGTAAACCTGGCTGCAACCCCGGAGGAATGAGCCTTGATAAAAAAATAAGACTTCGGAAACTGCAATACGAATAAGGCAGGAATACGGTAAAGTTTAAGATTGTAATCGTTTTGTTACGCAATACGATTTTTTTATGTCCTGTAAAAATCGTATTTTGTATGGGAAACAGAAAAATCTTAAGCTATGAGTATTGAAAAATTCAGGTCCCTGCACTACCAGGGCAAACCGTTATTAATAGCCAATACATGGGATGCCATCAGTTCAAAAGCTGCTGAAAAAGCAGGTTTTGAGGTTATCGGCACTTCAAGTCATGCCATTGCCAATATGCTGGGGTATGAAGATGGTGAAATCATTCCCTTTGAGGAAATGTTCGGCATAATACAAAAAATCGTAAAATCTACCTCTCTTCTCGTATCGGCTGATATTGAATCAGGATATACAGACAATCCCGAACTGCTCAACCGGTATATGGAACAACTGGCAGACGCAGGAGTGCTGGGAGTTAATCTTGAAGACGGACTTACCAATGGCAGCGAGCGCAAACTCGGGGATGTCTCCGTACTGGCCGCCAAGATAAAATCGGTCAAATCGCATTTAAAATCCAAAGGAAAGGATATTTTCATCAATGCCCGCATTGACACCTACACAACCAAACATCCTGATGCGATTGAGGAAACGCTGAAGCGCATCAAAGTTTATGAAGATGCCGGAGCCGACGGGTTCTTTGTACCGCTCATCAATGAAGATGCGGATATCAAAGCCGTTCTCAATGCCACTTCCCTGCCTTTAAACGTATTTCTAAAGGCAGGACTTAAAACTTATGGAGCTTTTGCCGCTCTTGGGGTACACAGGATCAGCTACGGTAACGGCATTCATGCCAAAATAACGAAAGCTACCGACGAGGCTTTTCAAAAACTCAACGATTCAAAAGCGCTCTGACTGTACTGAATAAAGCTATTCACTATTTTTAATAAAATTGCCGATTCGCAGATTATTTCACTACATTTATACAGTCCCGGATTTTAAACCGGATTATGTATGGGTTTTCACTATAACGAGATTGAGCGCGTAACAAAGCTTACGAAAAAAGAGTTCATCGAAAATTATTATAAAAAGCAGAAACCGGTTGTCATTACAAACCAGATAGACGACTGGCCTGCTTTTACAAAATGGAATCTGGATTTTATACGGCAAATTGCAGGAGACAAAACGGTTCCGCTTTACGACAGCAGGAAAACGGATCACACAAAAAAAGTCAATGAACCGGATTTTACAATGACCATGGGCGAATACATCGATATTCTTGAAAAGGGGCCGACAGACCTCAGGATATTTCTATACAATCTCATGAAAGATGCCCCTTCTATGAAGGAAGATATGCGGTGGCCCGACATGGGAATCCGCCTGATCAAAAGCCTGCCCCTTGTGTTTTTTGGCGGACAGGATGCCAAAGTCTTTATGCATTACGATATCGATTATCCGAACATCTTCCATTTCCATTTCAGCGGCAGAAAACAATGCATACTGGTCGATCCAAAGGAAACAAAATATATGTACCGCCTTCCATATTCGTGGATTTGTCATGAAGATATTGATTTTGAAAATCCCGATTTTGACCGTTTTCCTGCTCTCAAAAAGGTAAATCCCTACATCACGCACCTTGAACACGGAGAAATGCTTTATATGCCGGAAGGCTGGTGGCATTACATGAAGTATGAAACACCCGGATTTTCTCTCAGCCTGCGTTCACTTGCGGGAAGACCCGGAAATTTGTTCAGGGGGTTAAAGAACGTGGTATTCAACCGTTATTACGACAATTTTATGCGTAAAAGAAAAGGACAGCAATGGCTTGATTACAAAGATGCTGAAGCCATAAAACAGACAAACGGCCTTGTTGGTGTACCAACTAAAGCTCTTTAAATACGAAAGCCGGTTTACACCGGCTTTTTGATTAATTCAAGCATTTCATTCTGAACCGAAATACCTTTGTCGTTGTTGTACCATACCTGAATTCCTTCTTTTACTTCAGGTGTAAAACCTCCGTATAATTCCAGCAGCCGTTTAACTTCTGCCTGTGCCCCTGCAGGTCTCGGCCCCCACGTGAACAATTCTTCTGACAAATTTTCTGAAACTGCAATAAGCTTTGGAATGGAACGACCTCCGTTTGTTAAATAACGCTGCATAAGTTCATCATTATCATCTCTTAATACCATGCGCAAATCGATCATGGAATTTTCGTCGGCCATTTTCTTCAGCACCGGAATATTCTGTGCAGCATCGCCACACCAGCTTTCTGTTAAAACAAGCCATACCTGCTTTTGAGTAATTTCCTTTACCGCTTCAATAACCTCCGGTAACAAAGTTTGTGTCTTGTTCAGCCTTTTCATCCGCTGCTGGTTCAGTTTCGTAAAATCAAACAAAAAGTCGCTTTGCTCATGACCTGTACTTTTATTTTGAGAAATTAAATCATCTATTAACGTACGATACGCATCGTATGTCATAGAATTTTGGTAAGCTTGTTGGAAAATAGATTTCATTATTTGTAATTTTAATGCAAAGTAAATAAAACTCATGAAATATACCTCAACATTTGGCATTGCATTATCGGGTGGCGGACACAAGGGAATTGCACATGCCGGAGTTTTACAGTTTCTGGAGGAACAGGATATCCGGCCCGAAATTATTTCCGGAACAAGCGCAGGATCCATCGTAGGAAGCCTGTACGCCTTTGGAAAAAAGCCTATGGAAATACTTGATTTTTTTAAATCGGTGAGCCTGTTCAACTGGAGTCATCTGTCCTTTACCAAAGCTGGTTTTCTCGATGCCAATAAATTTGAACGTTACCTGAAAAATGTTTTTGACGACAAGATACTCATGGATCTTGAAAAAGAGCTGTACATCTCAGCAACTGAAATTAAACGCGGTAAACTCAAAATTTTTCATAAAAAGACCCGTATTGTTGATGCAGTGCTTGCTTCAAGTGCCTTCCCAGGTGTTTTTTCCCCTGTTTTAATCAACGACAAGGCCTACAGCGACGGAGGTATTCTCAACAATTACCCCGTTAACACCATACAGGGGCGCTGTGACTTCCTCATTGGCAGCAATGTAAATCCCGTACTGACTTATAAGGATAATTCCCGCTTCCAGTCGATCAAGTCTGTTGCGCTGCGCGCTTTTGAAATTATGATGATGCAGAATGCCGCACCACAGAACGAACTGTGCGACTGGCATATTCAACCTGAAAAACTGGCAGAGTACAGTACGTTTGAGACTTCCAAAAAACGCATGGAGGAAATTTTCATTATAGGTTATGAAGAAGCCAAGGACTCTTTTGAAAAAATAAAGCACAAATTGGAGTAATTAACTTCCTTAAAATAGCAATAATTGTATATTTGCATAAATTTTTTCCACACAATGAAATACAAAAGAATACTTTTAAAATTAAGTGGCGAAGCATTAATGGGTGACAACCAATACGGGATTGATCCCGTTCGCCTGTCTGAATACGCACAAGAAATCAAAAAAATCAATGATTTAGGGGTTGAAATTGCCATTGTAATTGGTGGAGGAAACATTTTTAGAGGAGTTGCCGGAGCAAGTAAAGGAATGGACCGTGTACAGGGAGATTATATGGGAATGCTTGCAACAGTTATCAACGGAATGGCCCTTCAGGGTGCCCTCGAAGATGCAGGAATGTCTACCCGTCTGCAAACAGCTTTAAAAATAGAGGCTATAGCAGAGCCTTATATAAAACGCCGCGCTACACGTCATCTTGAAAAAGGACGTATTGTAATTTTCGGCGCAGGTACCGGAAATCCTTATTTCACAACCGATACGGCTGCTGTATTAAGAGGTATTGAAGTAGGTGCCGATGTAATTCTTAAGGGAACGCGCGTTGACGGTGTATATACCGCAGACCCGGAGAAAGATCCGACTGCAACAAAATACGAAAACATTACCTTTAACGAAGTGCTCGAAAAAGGACTTAACATCATGGATACCACGGCTTTCACCTTAAGCCAGGAAAACAACTTCCCTATCGTTGTTTTTGACATGAACAAAGAAAGCAATTTATTAAAAGTGTGCCAGGGCGAGAACATTGGTACAACCGTATATTAAAAATAGACAAGTCATGACTGAAGAGATCAATTTTATCATCGACGAGGCAACAGAATCCATGGAAGGGTCTATTGCCCACCTTAATAAAGCTTTATTAAACATCCGTGCGGGAAAAGCGAATCCTCAGATGCTTGGAAGCGTGTTTGTAGACTATTACGGATCGGCTACGGCTCTTTCCCAGGTCGCGAACATCAATGTTCCCGACCCGCGTACTTTAACGGTTACACCCTGGGAAAAGAATATGCTGCACCCTATTGAGAAAGCCATCATGGTTGCCAATTTAGGACTAAACCCCATGAACAACGGAGATACCATCATCATCAACATCCCGCCTTTGACCGAAGAACGCCGTAAGGACCTGGTAAAACAGGCTAAAACAGAAGCTGAAGATGCCAAAATTTCCATCCGTAATGCACGTAAGGATGCCAATACGGAAATCAAAAAACAGGAAAAAGAAGGGACATCGGAAGATATCTGTAAAGATGCTGAAGAAAGAATTCAGAAACTCACAGATGCCTTTATAAAAAGGATCGACGGTATCTTCACTGAAAAAGAAGCCGAAATCATGAAAGTTTAAATACAGCCGCTCCGATGAGCGGTTTTTTTATTTATTATCTTTAGAGAAAAACAATATGTATCTTCCGAACGACCAGTCAAAATTATTTTGTTTAGAATGCGTAACCGAAGTTGATGAAAATTATGAAAGCAGCGTCTTCCCGTTTCTGGAACAGCTTGTAAGGCAGCACGGCATCGTAAATGTCTACAAAGCATGCGACAGCATTGAAAGTTTCGAGGAAAGCCTTAATATACTGCTGTATGAAGACCGCAACTTTAAAGATTATGACCTGCTGTATTTTATCTGCCAGGGAAGCGGTGAAGATATTGTACTTGACGGTTATATTTATTCCCTGGGGGAAATTGCAGAACTTTTTGAAGGGAAACTCAAAAATAAGATACTTCATTTTGCCAACTCCAAAGCCCTTGACCTTGATTCGGAAACGGCCCAGTATTTTCTGGATGTAACGGGTGCAAAAGCAGTATCCGGCTATATGGAAACCAATTCATTTCCGAGCGCTGCTTTGGACATGCAGTACTTTGGCCTGTACCAGGAGATCACAGATGTACGCGATCTCGTGGAAACATTGTTTGAAAAGCATTATACGCTTTGCACCCGGCTGGGATTTCACCTTTACTACTGACCCTCTCCTATTTTAACAGCACAAAGCTGTTTTTCTGGCATTGAAATTGTATCTTTATATAAAAAGAAGAATTATGAAAAATTTGATTTCAGCTATCGGAATTCTATGCCTCGGACTTATGTCGTTTAAGGCAGGAGAACATTTCCCGGCAACAGATTCAACAACACATACCGTACAGGAAGAAATTGTCATTGAAGGTGTAGGGGTTAACAAAACCGTTGAAACAACGGGGAAAGAAACCATAAGAATTGAAGGCACCAACAACAAAATAACGATTGTTGGCGGATGTACACTCATAAAGATTGAAGGTGTGGACAATACCGTTACGGTTGACGATGTAAAAACGGTAAACATTGAGGGAACCGGCAACAAGGTAAGCTATAAAAAATCTTCCAATGCCGACGGCAACCTCAAATCGAGCATTTCGGGTGTGAACAACAAAATAACAAAGGGTTAAGCGTAAATCAGATGTTTAAATATTTTACAAAAGGCAGGGATGTAACAGCCCTGCTTCTTTTAACGGTACTGGCTTTGGCCCTGTTCTACGGATGTTCATCACGGAAAGAATCAGCGTTCGTTGCAAAAACCGTTTTTGACTCACCCGACCTCATCATCACGCAGGTATCTCCGGATGTGTACGTTCATACCTCTTATTTGAATACGCAGAGCTTCGGCAAAGTTCCGTGTAACGGAATGATAGTTAAAAACAGAAACGAAACCATCGTACTGGACACACCGGCAGATGACAAGACGTCCTCCGTACTTATCAACTGGATCCGGACCGACTTAAAAAGCAGCATCAATGCCGTAGTTCCCACACATTTTCACGAAGATTGCCTTGGAGGATTAGATGAGTTCCACAAAAACCATATTCCGTCCTATGCCTATTACAAAACAGTTGAAACCGCTAAAGTCAAAGGTTTCCCGGTTCCTTTAAACGGCTTTCATGATTCATTAAACCTTAAAGTGGGGAAAGATTCTGTTTTGCTGGCCTTTTTCGGGGAAGGCCATACGAGAGACAATATTACCGGGTACTACGCCCCTGACCACATTTTGTTTGGCGGTTGTCTTATCAAGGAACTTAATGCAGGCAAGGGAAACCTAGCCGATGCAAATGAACAGGCATGGGCCGAAAGTGTGGGGAAAATCATGAAAAAATACCCTGAAATCCGCACGGTTATTCCAGGGCACGGAGCACCCGGTGACACCAGGCTGCTCCAGTACACAATTACATTATTCTCTAAATAATTTATGCAGTATATTTACATTCACGGATTCGGAACGACCGGGGCAGGCAGCACGAAATTTAAAAAAATAAAAGCTCATGCCATATCAAATAAATCAACAGCAATTGCCCTGGAATGGCACGCATCGCAATCCGGTATCGTAAATGAATTGCTGCAGCAGATAAATGCACAGGTCGACTTGACACAGCCGGTTTGTTTCATCGGGTCTTCAACGGGAGGGAATTTTACCTGGCAACTGCTTGAAAGCCTCGGCTTAAATCTTCAGATACCTTTTGTACTGATCAATCCGCTCGTAAACATTGCGCAACGGAAAATAGACAATCCCGGCTTTCCTATTTCGCTTGCCCAACAGTTAAAAGATCCTTCCGGCGAGCTTTCAGGCGGCCTGGTTTTGTTGGGTCAACAGGACGAACTGCTGGATCCCGCATATTCGGCCCGTATCCTGGGACGGCGCAACACCATTGTTAACGGAGCCGAATGGAACCATACTTTAAGCAACCTTGACACCGGTGTTTTTTTAAACTATATTGATTCGGCAGCTAAAACCGTACACCCCGATAATTTAATCCTTTAACCCTAAAAACAGAATTATGATACATGTAATTGTTACTTACACTATAGATACTGACTTTGTTGAGAAAAACAAACACAACATTGCCGACTTCCTTACAGATTTTAAAAAGCGGGATTCTTCGAAATTCCGTTATTCTGTATTTACGGACAGCGAGGGCAGCACGTTTACACACCTTTCGGAATATGCAGATGCAACAATACAGCAGGAACTGCTGAATGTTCCGTCCTTCCTAAAGTTCCAGCAGGAAAGGGATCTTCACATTCTCAATGATTCCCATGTTTTTAAAGAGCTTCTTCCTGTAGGCTCCTCTTCCATATAAAAACGGGGCTGCCAGTGGCAGCGTTGTTGTTAAGTTTCCTTGTTTAAGGTTCAGAAATATCAAGATTAGTGGCTCGAAACCATTTTAAGCCCGACAATGGAACCTATTAGCGTAAAAATGAAAAACATGCGCCAGAAATCGGCCGGCTCCTTAAAAAATACAATCCCGATAAGCACGGACCCTACCGCCCCGATACCGCTCCACACAGCATAAGCGGTTCCCAAAGGCAGCTCTTTACTTGCTTTGATAAGCAGTCCCATGCTGATGGATACACTGATTAAAAAACCGAGATACCACAAGTATTTTTCCGTTCCTTCGGCGGCATTTGCACGTCCGATGCAATAAGTAAACGCAACTTCGAACAGTCCGCCTATTATTAAAAATATCCAGTTCATTTTTATTCTTTTTAGAAGCCAAAGATAGCAAAACCCTCCGGGTTATATTCCTTCAAAATTATTCTGAGCAAACTGTCAAAAAAATTGTACCTTTGCCCATTAGAAAAAACCGATATTTAATATAGCAATATAAATAATGAAGCATACCAAGATTAAAGATCTCCTAACGGGATCGAGTCTTTTACAGGAAGTAATCGCAAAAGGATGGGTCCGTTCGTTCAGAAACAACCAGTTCATTGCGTTAAACGATGGTTCTACCATTCACAACATCCAATGTGTACTGGAACTGGATGCTTTTTCTGATGAAACAATCAAACGCATCACAACAGGTGCCGCCATCAGTGCAAAAGGTACTTTGGTGGAAAGCCAGGGCAAAGGACAGAAATACGAGTTACAGGTAACATCCCTTGAAATTCTCGGAGATTCTGATCCGGAGAAATACCCTATCCAGCCTAAGAAGCACTCCCTGGAATTTTTACGTGAAAATGCGCATCTGCGCATCCGTACCAATATGTTCGGGGCAATTATGCGTGTGCGCAGTACCCTTTCTTTTGCCGTTCATAAATATTTCCAGGACAACGGATTCTTTTATGTAAATACACCTGTTATTACAGGATCCGATGCTGAGGGTGCCGGCGAAATGTTCCAGGTTACTTCATTGCCATTGGACGGTTCCGCCCCGAGAAACGAGGACGGAAGCATTAACTACAAGGAGGATTTCTTCGGAAAACACACCAACCTTACCGTATCGGGACAATTGGAAGGAGAGGCCTATGCCATGGCCTTGGGATCGATCTACACATTCGGACCGACATTCCGTGCGGAAAACTCAAATACATCACGTCACCTTGCGGAATTCTGGATGATTGAGCCGGAAGTGGCTTTTAACGACCTGGATGCGAATATGGATCTTGCCGAAGACTTCATCAAGTTTGTCGTAAAATATACACTTGAAAAATGCGAAGACGATTTAAAACTCCTCGAACAACGTTTGCTCGAAGAAGAGAAATCGAAACCGCAGGCAGAACGCTCTGAAATGACGCTTACAGAAAAGCTCCATTTTGTATTGGAAAACAATTTCAAACGCGTATCCTATACCGAAGCCATCGATATACTCAAGGCTTCAAAACCGAATAAGAATAAAAAATTCCAGTACATCATCGAAGAATGGGGTGCCGATTTACAAAGTGAACACGAGCGTTTTCTTGTGGAAAAACACTTTAAGTCACCCGTGATTCTTTTTGATTATCCGGCTAAGATAAAAGCATTCTATATGCGTCTTAACGACGACGGAAAAACGGTTCGTGCCATGGATATCCTGTTCCCGGGAATAGGTGAGATCGTCGGTGGATCGCAGCGTGAAGAGCGTTATGACGTACTTGTTGAAAAAATGAAGGAACTCGATATAGCCGAAGAAGAACTGTGGTGGTACCTCGATACCCGCAGGTTCGGGTCAGCAGTACATTCAGGGTTCGGCCTTGGTTTTGAACGGCTGGTATTGTTCGTAACCGGAATGACCAACATCCGCGATGTGATTCCGTTCCCTAGAACGCCTCAGAGCGCAGAATTTTAAGCAATCTTTCACAGATTTTATACCTTATTAAGTTTGACACAACACGTTTTATTTGCTATTTTTGAATAAATTCGTTTGTGTCAAACTTTTTTAATTAACACCAGTCTCAAAGGATCACCATACATGTTAAAGCAGAATTTACAGTTAAAACTGTCACAGAAATTATCACCGCAACAAATTCAATTAATGAAATTGATTCAATTGCCTACACTTGCATTTGAACAGCGACTGAAAGAGGAATTGGTTGAAAATCCAGCATTGGAATCGGGGAAGGATGAAGATGGCGATACGGATGAATTCCAGGATGACAGCGATTATGATGATTACGACAGTGACCATATCGATACGGAAGATATCAATATTGACGATTACCTCAGCGACGACGAAATCCCTGATTATAAGCTGAAAAGCAACAACTACAGCGATGATGACGACGAAACTTTTTCACCCATTGAGGCGCAGATAAGTTTTCACCAAAGTCTTATAGACCAGCTCAATACCTTTATACTCAGTGATGAAGAGCGCAGCATTGCGGAATTTTTAATCGGCAGCATGGACGACATGGGATATATCCGGAGAGATATCCAGGACATAGTAGACGATATGGCGTTCACTCAGGGCGTTTATGCCAGTGAGGAACAGGTACAGCACGTACTCGTAAACATTATTCACGAACTCGAACCCAGCGGTGTAGGAGCCCGCGACCTGCAGGAATGCCTGTTGCTGCAATTGCAGAACCGTACCCCGAATGAATCCGTTGATCTCGCCAAAAACATAGTCGAACACCAGTTCGATGCCTTTACCAAGAAGCATTACGACAAACTGCTGCAAAAATATAATATTTCGCAGTCGCAACTGCGCAAGGCAATCGATGAAATAGAAAAACTAAACCCCAAACCCGGAGGCAGTTTCTCGGGAAGTTCACGTGCAGTAGAGCACATCATTCCCGACTTTACCGTAAAAGTAGAAGACGGCGAAATAGAACTGTTCCTCAACAGTAGGAATGCTCCAGAAATGCACGTTTCCAAGGAATACCAGGAAATGCTGCAGACTTACAAGGACACCAACGAAAAATCATCGGCCCAGAAAGATGCCGTGCAGTTCATAAAACAGAAACTCGACGGTGCCAAATGGTTCATAGATGCCATTAAACAGCGCCAGGAGACCCTTTTTGTTACCATGAGTGCCATCATTGAATACCAGAGAGAGTATTTTCTGGAAGGGGACGAAACCAAGATCCGGCCAATGATCCTGAAGGACATTGCAGATATGGTAGGCCTGGATATTTCAACTATTTCACGTGTGGCCAACAGCAAATATGTCGATACACCATACGGAACCAAGCTCATCAAGGAATTCTTCTCGGAAGCTATGGTAAACGACCAGGGAGAAGAAGTTTCAACCATCGAAATCAAAAAAATCCTGCAAAACATCATAGGCGACGAGGACAAGCAGAAACCGTATCCCGATGATAAGCTGGCCGAACTGTTAAAAGAAAAAGGATATCCTATTGCACGCAGAACCGTAGCAAAATACCGCGAGCAACTGGACATTCCCGTAGCCCGGATGCGTAAAAAGATCTGATGAAACACATTGCAAAAATAGCATCGTACCTATTCCATCCTGTCTTCGTGCCTACCATGATTACAGGATGTTTCTACTTAGCCAATGCTGCTTTTTTTGCTCCCCTGGAACGCTATGTCGCGACGGGCCAGGCCTTTCTTATGACCTGCCTGTTACCTGTATGCATCTACTTTTTCCTGAAATCACTCGGGCTTCTAAAATCCACGATCATGGTGGACAATGTAAAGGAACGTTCCGTTCCGGTATTTCTCAACATTGTTATTGTTAACATCCTCATTTTTAAAATATGGGAGGATGCTTCAAACAACGCGTTAAAGGTGTTTTTTACGGGCTATGCAATATCTTATACCATTTTATTCTTCAGCGTGCTTCTCAGGCGAAAATACAGTGTTCATGTAGCCAGTTTATGCAGTGCCGTTCCGTTGTTTGTAAACCAGACCACAACCTACTACCTCAACCCGTTCTACGTGCTCCCCGCTCTGCTGATCCTTATCGGGATCGTGGCTTCATCACGGCTGTACCTAAGAGCACATACCAACGTGGAAATTATCCTCGGGGCTATTATAGGTTTTGTACCCTCGTTCCTGCTGTTTTACAAAATGTAAAACATGAGTCCCACATTCACCATATTGAAATAACTCTCGCCGGCATCGACCGTTCCCTTCCTGTACAAAGGTTTGAATCCGTAATAGGCATAGAAATTCCAGGTGTTGAAACCCGCCGTTACATAAATCCCGAGATTTGACCTGTTGAGCAGTTCATTTTTTTTCGTTTCGATTTTCCCGTATGCCCCTTCGTACTTGATCCTGGAATTTAGAAGATAACTGTACTTAATTCCCGTATAGACCCTCCAGAATTTATGGGAATGTATTTTGGAAGTGCGCCACCTGAACTCAAGCGGAATTTCAAGATAAGTGAGTTTCTGCACGTTTTTACTCAGGTCGTTTTCAATGAAAAATGCCGGGACACCGTCATCGTGAAGCAAAACCAGGTTGTGCCTTAAATTATAAAAGGCCAGGCCCGCACCGGGAGCAATTGCAACCGTTCTTTGCCTGTTTACGGGAATATCCCTTAAAAAACCAAAACTTGTTCCAAGTGATATCGACCGCTGTTCAAGTCCTTTTGGCTTCTGCATAAGCATGCTGTGCGTGATGCCTATGTAGAACTGATCTTCCCGGTAAAAGGGATCGCTCACCTTTATTGTGCGTTCATACGCAGGCAAACTGTCCGTTGCCTGTGCCAGTGCTGTCCATGAAAGCATTACTGCAAGAAAACTCCATATCCCCTTCATATCTAAAAATTATAAACCAGTCCCACACTCAGCAACTGTTTGAATTGTACTTTTGGTCCTTCGGTCACCTGCGTGCCGTTTACATCCCGCTTATTTTTGATATCGTCGTCGTAAATCATATGCCCCCCGAGAGTGGCCTTAATAACGTCGTTAACCTTCATTTCTAGCAAAAGCTGCCAGTCGACGTCTATATTCCCGAAATTGTTCAGATAATCGGTATACAGCGTGATATTATGCTTTAACGAAACATTTTTCATGATGCTCTTTTTCCATTCGCTTGTAAACAGGAATCCCAGCTCGTTCCGGGATTTTTTACCTGCTCTCAGCAAATTTCCGTCGGCATCAAAGATTCCCCCTTCAAGACCAAATTCTCCTTTATTCGCAAGAGAATCGTCCAATACCAATGTCGATTTCAACGTGGCAGGTGAAATATAGGCTTTAAAATCGTTTTTAAAATATTCAGAACCAATACCCACAAAAAGATAGGCCGGGGCAAAAGCTCTTGAAATAGGCTTGTCTACATTCGGGTATGCATACCCGTTCGCCATCTGGGTATTCAGCGTCAGCTTGGCAGAATAGAACCAGTTTGATTTTACAGACGATTTGTAACCGAATGCGGAATTCAGGCTTAAAACGTCGTCTGTCTTGCGCAATTCCACATTCTCCTGCTTATTCAGTCCGTACCGCACCTTGAGCTCGTTGAGCCATACCGTCCTTCCCTTTTCATATTTACGCGAAAAATCGGCTTTTACAATTCCCGAAACCGAACTGTATCCACCTGCACTCCAGTTGGAGAACGTTCCCTGGTTTACGTCGAGCCCAAGACTGTTTGTCTTCTTCCAGAAACTGATTCTGGAACGCACGGGGGAAATGGCATCATAAGGAATCTGATAATTTGCCCTTGGAAGGCGGTCATAGGCAAAATCTGTGGTTTTAGGAACCAGAAAATAGGAAAGATCCGTATTCTTATTGCGCTTTGTAACTTCAAATGTTGAAACCACAACCTGCTGTATCCCTCCTGATTTTGTCTTTTTCAGAACCGAATCCTGCAACACCATTTTCGGTTCTACATGAATGGGTCTCAGGAAAAGGGTATCGTTCTTTTTGACTATTGAATCAAAAACCGAAAATTTTGACTTGTAAAAAGAGTCAATCGTATGCTGTTCCTTGTTTATACGGACCGAGTCGGGCACCTGTGCAATCCCTTTTAACGAAATCAGTATAAACAGAGTAAGTATTCTTAATTTAAACATTACTTAATTTTTTAAATAAGTTTTGCAATGATTTTACATCCAGCCCGCAGAATTCCATCTGCTCCTGTACGGTAGCATGTTCAATAAAAACATCGGGAACCCCCAGGTTCATCACTGCTGTTTTAATGTCGTTCTTTAAAATAACCTGGCTCACGGCACTTCCGAAACCACCTTTAACCGTTCCTTCTTCTACCGTAATAACCATGGCAAAACTGCGGGCAATTCTGCATATTTCATCTTCGTTAAGAGGCTTTATGCGTAAAAAATGGAAAACGGCAAAACAGTCCTCGTCAAAGAACAATGCGTTCTTAACGTTATCCAAAATGGTTCCAACTGTAAATACCGCAATATCCTTACCATTTTTAACCGTAAGTATCTTTGAAAAGTCAATTTTCTCAAAAGGCAGCTTCCAGTTTTCAATAGTGGTTGCCCCCCTGGGGTATCTTACCGCAACGGGTCCCTCACTGTGATACTGGAGGGTATACAGAACCTGGCGCAGTTCAACCGCATCCTTTGGTGCCAGAATGGTCATATTTGGCACAACCTGCAGATAGGCTATATCAAACACTCCCTGGTGTGTAGCTCCATCCTCGCCTACAAGCCCGGCCCTGTCAACGCAGAAAACAACAGGGATATTCTGAAGGGCGACATCGTGTATAACCTGGTCGTAGGCCCTTTGTAAAAACGTGGAATAAACGGCGCAGAACACGGTATAACCTCCGAGTGCTATACCGGCAGCAAGCGTTACCGCATGCTGTTCCGCAATTCCAACATCAATGGCCCGGTCCGGGAATTCGTCCATCATATACCTCAGGGAACTTCCTGTCGGCATTGCCGGCGTTATGGCAAAAAGCATTTTATTTTTCCTCGCCAGTTCCAGCAGTGTCAACCCGAAAACATCCTGATACTTACTGAGGGGCTGTCCTGAATTCAGAAACAGGTCGCCCGTAACTTTATCAAATTTCCCCGGCGCATGGTACACCACCTGGTTTTCTTCGGCCTGTTTCAGCCCCTTTCCCTTTGTGGTGGTCACATGCAGAAACCTTGGCCCTTTCTTTTCCTTTAAACGTTGCAGTTCATGAATCAAAACACCGAGATCATGCCCGTCAACCGGCCCTACATACTGGAAATTCAATGATTTGATCATGTTGTTAACCCTGGGATTCCTTCCGTCCTTTACCTGGGTAAGGTAAGATTTTAAGGCGCCCACGCTGGGATCGATACCTATAGCGTTGTCGTTCAGTACAACAAGCAGGTTGGCATCAGTAACACCGGCATGATTCAGTGCTTCAAAGGCCATTCCCGAAGCAATAGAAGCATCGCCTATTACGGCTATATGATTTGTTTGTCCATTCCCCTTCAGCTGATCGGCAATAGCCATTCCCAACGCAGCAGAAATAGAAGTGGAAGAATGTCCTACACCGAAAGCATCGTAAATGCTTTCTGAACGCTTGGGAAAACCGCTTATTCCACCGCTCTGCCGGTTTGTTTCAAAAAGGTGCCTGCGTCCCGTAAGGATCTTGTGCACATATGCCTGATGTCCTACATCCCAAACCAATTGGTCTGCGGGTGTATCGAAAACGTAATGCAGGGCAATGGTGAGTTCCACCACACCGAGACTTGCCCCAAGATGTCCCCCTTTAACCGAAACCACATCTATTATAAACCGGCGGATCTCCGAAGCTAACTGTTCGAGCTCCGGAATCGTTTTCGATTTTAAATCGGACGGGAATTGAATCGTCGGCAATATGGATATCATTTACATATAAATTACACAACAAATTTACAATAATATCTTATTTTTGAATGAATAATTTAAGCTTGGAATGGTACTCGACGACTCATACTACATGCAGATTGCCCTGAACGAGGCAAAAGAAGCCTTTGCAAAAGATGAAATACCAATCGGGGCTGTAATAGTAGCCAACGGCAGAATCATTGCAAAATCACATAACTTAACCGAATACCTCAACGACGTAACCGCACATGCCGAAATGCAGGCCATTACAGCCGCCGCACATGCCATCGGAGGAAAGTACCTTAAGAACTGTACCCTGTACCTTACCGTTGAGCCCTGCCAGATGTGCGCCGGAGCACTTTACTGGAGCCAGATATCCAGAATAGTCATCGGGGCCCGGGACAACAAAAGGGGATTTGAAACCATGGGGGGCAGACTGCATCCTAAAACCGAGGTTGTTTACGGAATTCTGGAACAGGAATGCCAGAATCTTATGCTTGATTTTTTCCGGCAGAAAAGATAATCCGCCCCGAAGGGCGGATGGTATTATTAAAATCGGTATCCTACCGATAACTGCATTACGCGTCCTTTCCAGTCAACATCTGGGTGATCCACCACGTTCGTAAGCCCGGCGTTGTATCTTGCAGACACCATAAAGTTCAGCGGCAGGTTGATGCTTAAACCGACATTCACTGAAAAATCAAAATCATTGAACTTCGCACTGTCCGGGTCCAGATCGGAAAACTTCATATTCGAATCTGTTAAAAAACCGGCCTGCGGACCTGCTTCTATTGCAATTCCGTTTGTAAGGTAATATTTGATCATCACGGGAACATTCACGTAACTCAGGTTAAAATCGTGTTCCACCACCTTATCGTTTGTAAAGGCTTTCCATTTACCTCCCTGTGACGAATAATAAACTTCGGGCTGTATCGCAATTTTATTAAAGCGTATTTCCGCAAACAAACCGGCGTGAAACCCGCTGCGCGAATTGTTTTCATGAAAATCCTCAAAGTTTTTTCCACTCAGGCTTGCATTGTTATATCCCACCTTGGGTCCGAATGTAAGATCCTGGGCCGATGCCTTTTCCGCAAAAATCATCACGAAAAGAGCCGCTGCTATAATTTTTGTTAATTTTTTCATAATTAAACCTTTTTTATTTATCTATCAAATTTTAATCCAAAGACACGAAGTACTGAAAAAACAACGCAAAAACCTAATGAAATTATGTGTAAGTGTATCCTTTTTCCACAGCCGATACACACCTTTTTTCTGTTGCCGGAAGTATCAGAACGTTCAGGAAGAATTAAAGGCAACGGCTACAGGTCTTTCGTGTCAATACCCTGCTTCAGCACAGCTTTAACCGCGGTTGTTTTAATTACTGTAAACAAAAAAAGCCGCACCTTAAAGGTGCAGCTTTTCCTAATCAATTTGTTTTCCTTCTTTATCAAAGAAGTGATATTCCAAATACGTGTACGCATCACGCGGCACGACTTTTACCCAACGCTTGTGTTCGAAAAACCATTTGGTTCTCAGCGACGGGAAACCTTTTGTAATATACGCAGCTATAAAAGGATGCGCATTTAAGACCACGTTTTTATGGTCTTTGATAATTCTTTCCAGGTCAGCTGCTATTTTATCAATAACCAAGATAGGAGCCTCTATTTCCCCTTCACCGTTGTGATCGGGATTTTCTTCTTTTGTTTTGATAGAAACTTCAGGTCTGACTCTTTGTCTAGTAATTTGAATCAATCCAAATTTACTAGGGGGCAAGATTTTGTGTTTTGCTTTATCATCGCTCATTTCTTCTTTCAGGAAATCATACAGTACCTTCCTGTTTTCAGGATTACTCATATCGATAAAATCGACCACGATAATCCCTCCCATATCGCGCAATCTTAACTGACGGGCAATTTCAGATGCAGCGACCAAATTTACCTCAAGAGCTGTGTCCTCCTGAGACTGAGCTTTGTTCGAGCGGTTTCCGCTGTTCACATCCACAACATGCAGTGCTTCGGTATGTTCTATGATCAGATAGGCTCCTTTGCTCATAGAAACGGTTTTTCCGAATGAAGTTTTAATCTGCCGTTCGATATTGTATTTTTCGAACAACGGAACTTCCTTGTTGTTGTAATGCTTCACGATGGAAACTTTTGAAGGAGCTATTTCTTGCAGATAGTCCTTCGTCTGGTAATACAGCTCCTCATCATCGATATGAATCCCGGTAAAGGAATCATTGAATACATCTCTTAAAATAGAAGATGCCCTGTTGACTTCCCCGAAAACCTTTGATGGATGGTGTGCTGTGGTCAGACGTTTACAAAGTAGAATCCACTTGTCCATTAAACTTTGTAAGTCTCTTTCTAATTCCGTAACGTTTTTGCCTTCGGCTACTGTACGTACAATAACTCCGAATCCTTTTGGCTTAATAGTCTGCATCATTTTTTTAAGACGATCTTTCTCCTGTTTTGATTCGATTTTCTGTGAAATCGAAACGCGTTCGGAAAAAGGAACCAATACCAGGTAACGTCCGGCCAGGGAGAGTTCAGAACTGATTCTCGGACCTTTCGTTGATATAGGTTCTTTTACTATTTGCACCAGAATTGACTGATTGGCACTTAACACATCGGTTATGGCGCCATCCTTGTTAATTTCAGGTTCAAAAGGAAAATTCTTAAGAGTGAAATCATTTAATTTACCTGCGCTTACAAGTTTTGTAAATTTCATCAGCGTGGCCAGATTGGGGCCTAAATCGTGGTAATGTAAAAAGGCATCCTTATCGAACCCCACATTCACAAAAGCCGCATTCAGTCCCGGAACGGGTTTTCTGATCTTGGCAATAAAGATATCACCTACCTGAAACCCTTTTTCATCTTCCCTGTCGCGATGCAATTCAATTAATTTTCCATCTTTTAATAAGGCAAAATCTACTGTATTGGAACCAGACCTAATGATTAACTCTTTGTTCACTTCGTACATTTTTATCCATACACCACCGTTTCCGAAGCCTGAAAAACCAGGCCTTTTCAACGTTTTAGTACAGATGGATTAAACATTAAACAGGTATTACCCTTATCCTTTCAAAAAAGGATGTTTTTTCAAAGAACTTTTCAAAATTAAAAGAAAAAAGTAGTTTTAAACTACTTTTTCTTTTTGTGACGATTAGCTCTCGCTCTTTTTTTACGTTTGTGCGTAGCTACCTTATGTCTTTTTCTTTTTTTACCACTTGGCATAATCTTGTAGTTTTGAGTTAGTACTTATTTATTTTACGTCTGTGTTTGTTTTAACACCTTCTACAAACACTTTAGCTGGTTTGAAGGCAGGAATGTTATGAGCAGGTATTTTAATTGTTGTGTTTTTAGAGATGTTTCTTCCCGTTTTTTCCGCTCTGGTCTTAATAATAAAGCTACCAAAACCTCTTAAATACACGTTATCTCCACTCTCTAAAGAAGATTTCACTTCTTCCATGAAAGATTCAACAGTAGCCTGCACGTCACCTTTCTCAAGCCCTAATTTCTCTGAAATCTTTGCTACAATGTCTGCTTTAGTCATTTCCGTTTATAAATTTATTGTTGTCTGTTTTTTGAGAGTGCAAATATATTAATTAAAATTTCAAAAATTCAACCTTAATGCATTAAAATTTAATCATATAATATTTTAATTTTGTTTTTCATTATATTACAGATGAACTTTACAGAAAATTTACTGCACTGGTATCGCAAGCACAAGCGCGATTTACCCTGGCGTAATACTTCAGATCCCTACTATATCTGGCTTTCGGAAATTATTTTACAGCAAACGCGGATTGAGCAGGGACTTCCTTACTATGAATCGTTTACACAGAACTTTCCTACCCTTAAAGATCTGGCAACAGCAGAGGAAGACCATATTTTAAAACTGTGGCAGGGACTGGGATACTATTCCCGCGCGCGAAACCTGCACCATACGGCTAAAACCATTTATTTTGATCTGGGCAACCGCTTTCCTTCCCGGTATAAGGAAATCCTTTCTCTTAAAGGGATAGGCCCGTATACGGCTGCTGCAATTGCTTCGTTTGCATTTAAAGAGCCGGTAGGCGTGGTCGACGGTAACGTTTTCAGGGTGGCTGCACGCTTTTTCGGTATTTACGACGATATTTCATTACCCAGAACTCGTACCGTTTTCCAGGATCTCGTAAACACAATCATTTCAAAAAAGCATCCCGACCTGTTTAACCATGCCATTATGGATTTCGGAGCCACCGTTTGCACGCCTGCAGCGCCGAAATGTACCGGCTGCATATTAAGCGGCGGCTGTGTTGCCTTTTTAAATAACGACATCAGAAACCTTCCGGTTAAGACAAAAAAGGTGGCCGTAAAGGACCGTTATCTCAATTACCTTATCATTCGCAATAACGGCCGTATAGCCATTCAGCAAAGAACGGCCAAAGACATCTGGCAGCAATTATATGAACTGCCTCTTGTGGAAACGCCAGACAACGAGGAACAAACCATTCTGAACCGCATTGCAGATCTGCACCCTTCACATCCCGTCGTAAAAATTACGGAACAGCCTGTAAAGCACAAATTATCACACCAGCAGCTCTACATCAACTTTTACGAAACGGAAGGTCATGATGACACCTCTTTCCGGTATGTTGCGGAAGAAGAACTGCCCCGGTATGCATACCCTGTGGTTGTATGGAATTTTTTAAAAGATTTCTTTTCACTTGAAAAAAATTAGTATTTTTGATTAACAAGTAAATCACTATGCACGGAACTTTAAACAAGGTTACTTTAATCGGCCATTTAGGAGATGAGGTAAAGATTCATTATTTTGAAGGGGGAAATTCCATCGCCCGTTTCTCAATTGCCACAAACGAGGTCTATATCAACAAAACCACAAACGAAAAGATTACCTCAACCGAATGGCACAATCTTGTTTTCCGGAATAAAGCTGCGGAATTGTGTGAGAAATACCTTAGCAAAGGCGATAAGATTTACATCGAAGGCAAAATCAGGACGCGTAATTGGCAAACCGAAGACGGTACCACCAAACATACTACGGAAATTCAGGTTACTGAATTTATTTTTCTTTCCACCAAAAAAGAAATCGACGCTAAGAGCAAAGGTATCAGGCATACAACCGATGACGACAAATTCAACAATTTTGAAGTTCCGAAGGTATCCGATTACGACAAGCTTAACGATATTCCTTTTTAATATTTAACTAAAATTATTGCATTTGGATCCCGACCCCGTCACAGAAACAGCGCTTTTTTTAATTTTAACAGGACTTACTCTCGCAGTCTCCCTTTTTTTTGTTGCATTGTTTGCAGCAGCAGAGGTAGCCTACTTTTCGACCTCTAAAAACCGATACGAGCAGCTTCTGGCTTATTTTCCCAAAAAAGCCAGAATGTACCAGAAACTTCTGGACAAACCTATAAAGCTGCAGGCTACCATTAATCTCAGCAATACTATTTTCAAGGTACTCTTTTTATGGAGCCTGTTTGTGGTTTATTCACACTTTTTCCATATCCGTTTCTGGGGTATTATCCTGACCGTTTTGCTCGGAAGTACACTCCTGGCCTTCATAGGTGAAATATATCCCCGTATCTACAGTTCAAGACAGCTGAACAAGGTGGTGGTAAATTCCGTGCACTTTATTTACTTTTTTGCGGTACTGCTTACCCCCTTTACCTGGATCTTCCGAAAGGCGCACCGCTTTATAGTGGGAAAGATTGACAGGAGAGATGATTCGTTTTCCATGGAACAGCTTTCACAGGCCATTGAAATGACCGACTACAATCCGGCCAACCAGGACGAACAGCGTATTCTTGAGGGCATTGCATCATTCGGTTCAACGGACGTTTCGCAGGTTATGACCCTTCGCATCGATATTTTTGCATTAAGCGATGATGAACTGTTTCATGAAATTTTACCGCAGGTAATTGAAAAGGGCTATTCCCGGATTCCCGTCTACAAGGACAGCATTGACAATATTACCGGGATTTTATACATAAAGGACCTTATCCCGTTTTTAGACCGCAAGGTTTTTCAGTGGACCACCCTGCTGCGCGAACCTTACTTCATTCCGGAAAGCAAGAAACTCGACGACCTGCTGACCGATTTCCAGACAAACAAAAATCATCTTGCCGTAGTGGTTGATGAATTCGGGGAAACGGTAGGCATTATCACACTCGAAGACATCATTGAGGAAATTGTGGGGGAAATTGCAGATGAATTGGATGAAGATGACAAACTTTATCAGAAACTCAACTCAAATGTTTATATATTTGACGGAAAGATATCGATGCTGGATTTTTACAGGATACTCGATGTTGATGAGGAACCCTTTGACGAAGCCCGCAAAGAAGCGGATTCACTCGGGGGATTCCTGCTGGAGCAACTTGAAGATTTCCCTAAAACAGATGATGTGGTTACCTTTGAAAACTATACCTTCAAAATTGTAAGCATTCACAAGCGCCGATTAGAAAAAATTAAAGTCACCATAAATGAAGTCAATTAACCTTTGCATCCCATTTATCGCCGGAATGCTTTTTATTTCGTGCAAGGAAGATGTCACACCTAAACCCGACGGTTTCCTAAGCCTGGAATATCCTGAGGCTGCCTATGAGGAGTACGTTTATGAAAACTGTGGTTTTAAATTTAAAAAAAATACACTGGCGAATATTAATCCCGAAGAAAACTGTTCATTCAAGATCGATTATCCCAATATGAAGGCCAGCATTTATATCAATTACCGGCCTGTACAGAACAACCTCACACTGTTGCTCAAAGATGCACAGAAACTTACCTACAACCATACGATAAAAGCCGACGATATCCAGGAAGAAATTTTTGAGCATCCTGAAAAAAAAGTGTATGGCATGTTCTACCATGTAATCGGGAATGCGGCTACCAACGTACAGTTCTATGCCACCGACAGTACGCGGAACTTTGTTGTGGGGACTCTTTATTTTTATGCAAAACCCAATTTCGACTCTATCTACCCGGCTACCAAATACATTGAAAACGATATGAAAACCATTATGGAATCTCTGGAATGGACACAGAAATAAAATAAAAAACTCCTGAAAATTCAGGAGTTTTTTTATTATGCTACATTTGTTTTTGTATCTGTTTTTGCTTTTTTGTCTTTACTGCAACAACCGCCTTTCTTTGCATCTTTCGATTTTTTATCCCCGCATGTTGATTTTCCGTCCTTATGGGAAGAACAGCATTTTTTAGCTGTCTTGTCATCCTGATCTACCATAGCAAGGTCTTTTGCCACCTGCATATTCTGCACTTTATAAGCTCCTTCTGCAATTTCTTCAACCATTTTCTTAATGGCTTCAGGATTTTGTTTTGCATCGTCGAATTCTACAGTAGCCGTTTTAGAATCAAAGTCAACCTTTGCCTCTTTTACACCATCCATCTTAGCCAGTTTCCCTTCTATTACTTTGGCACAGCCAATAGCGCACGACATTCCTTCTACCTGGAAAGTGGCTTTCTGCATCACACCGCTTACTTCACTGGAAGAAACCTGGCCTTCCGTCGTAAGCGTATCTGTTTTTACTTCTTCCTGTTTATTTGAATTCTGTTTACAGCTTACCATCATGGCCGCTGCCAGAACAATCATAGAAAATCCTTTTAACGTCTTCATAGTTTTCTTAATATTAATGTTTTACAAATTTATAATTATTTTACAATGCAGCCTGCAATCTATTGAAAATTAAAATACACGCATACATTATTCTTTTTGTTCCGCTGCGGCCTCTTCTTCCAGCTTTTTCCTGTACGCTTCGTAATCCTCGTCATCTTCTTTCAGCGCTTCTTCTTTGTATTTACCAAGGCTTATATCAAAAGCATCGCTGGTACCCTTTACCGTAATGGGAATACCGATAATACCAAACGGAGGTAAGCCGAGCCGCATCCCGATATTCAGTTTACCGTCCAGGGTAACCTGCCCTTCCACCCTTGGTCTGAAACCGGCAATTTTGAATTTGGTGCGTTCTATGGTCATGACATTATCTGCAATAGAAGTTTTTACGGTTACGTTTTTTACACCTGCATCATGCAACGCATCTGTTTTGGTTTCACGTGCAACGGCATTGAACAGTTTAAAGCCTTTGAACTGTATGTTCTCCAGAACAAGGTCTCCGGCTCCCTTTATCGATTTCATATCCGGAAACATTTCACTGTTGAGCATCCCTTCCAGACTGTATTTCAGTGAAACCTGTCCGGAAGCGCTTTCAGCAGCCGGAGCCATTTCCCTGAACAGAGCCATTTCTTTATAGGCACGCTGAATATCGAAATGGGAAGCATCGATATCAAATGCGAACTGCGCCCGTTTTGTATTTAAAGGACGGTAACTTCCGCTGAAAAGGAACGGAGCATCAATCAGTCCAAACCGCGTTTGCTGCAGGTCCATTTTTTTGTCGTATATTTTCAGAACACCCATTAGATCATTCAGCATGAGGTCGTTAAATTTCACCTTTTGAATATCGGCCGATAATTCGAAACTGATCTTATCCGGCACCAGTATTACGCCAGATGCATCACTTTTTACTGCGGGATTAGCCGCTGAAGCCGAAACGGTGTTTCCCGCCATAAAGGAATTCACATCCATAAAACGGGAAGTGACCTTAAGGTTCCCCTTAAGTGTGGCATTGGGTGTGAGGAAATAATTGATGTAGTTTTCAAGGTCGCCGTTAAGCACGAAACTCTGTTTTGCGTAATTCATCTTTATATTTTCAAGTTTCATTTTATTGCGGTAAAAACGAAACTTTCCTTCCTTGAAAATAAAGTCATGCGGAAAATAATCGGACTTTATATGGATATCCTTTAACAGAACAAAACCCCGGTTTCTCAGCGACGAAGGGTCATCGGCCCCTCCCTTGCCCTTAAGTTTAAGGTCTGCTTCGAGCTGCCCGTCTACGTCCCATCCGTCAACGGCAAACAGTTTGTACACATTGTTCAGATTCAGCGTTCCTTTGGTCCCTATATCAAACGTGAGGTTGTTGAAGTTAAACATACTGGCATCCAGTCGGAAAGGTTCTCCCGCCAAAACAAATGAGATAGGCAGTATTTTCATATTCAAATCACTGAACGACCCGCGTAAAGACTCAATATGTGTCTCAAGATTTATCTTTTCAAGCGGTAAATCGGGAAGGCTTGCATACCTTACAAAACCATTCTTTAGCTTAACTACCGTCTTGGTCTGCGGAATACGCTGTCTGCTTAAATCCAATCGTCCGCGGGCCTTACTGTCAACGGTAAGTTCCCCTCCGAAATCGACATCTTTAACAGGAACGATCTTCCTGATATCCAAAAGGTCAACATAGGCTTTTAAAGCAGCATTCAGATCATAATCCACAAGGTTCTGAACTGAAAACATCCCGTTCACGTAATTTTTACCTGCTCTGGCATCGAGATTGTGCACATCCAGTTTTGTATGCTTATAATTTCCGTCACTGTTAACAGCCCTGAGGTCAAAAGACAACTGGTCAACAGCCATGGGCATCTCCTTCCATTGGAAATACCCGTTCTTCCAGCTGGCATCAATATCGAATTCGGGTATGGATGTTATGCTGCTGTAGGTATTGCCTTTCTTTGTGGCAACACTCGTACTTGCATAGGTTCCCTTTAGGTTCGCCTTTAATTTTAAGTCGCCTTTTAACTGCATTCCTTCTATGGCAAGGGTTTTCCATAAACGCGTTATATCCAGCTGCGCTTCCATTCCCATATCTACATAAGCCGGATACCGGTACAGGGCATGTCCTTTTGCGAATCCTTCTCCCAGTTTGAATGCAAAATCGGATATACTTAAATTCAGTGAATCCGGGTTCAGCCCGGGCAACTGCAAAGCCATAACAGCCGACATATCCTTTACGGGCGTCTCTGCCAACTGTTTCGATGCCATCTGCCCTTCGCGTACCTGTACCTCGATACTTAAACCGGGTTTCAACACGTCTTCCATGCGCCCCTTGAGTTCCAGATTTACATCCGCAATCCCTTTAAACGTCATTCCTTCGTACCAGCTGCGGTATTCTTGAGGTACCAGAGAAAAAAGTGCTGCGAGCGGGGCTTCTTTTGAAACCACCTTCAGGTTAAAACCAGTTCCTTTTTCATCAACGTCAACTGTTCCCGACACTGCCAACGGAAGATCGGCCAGTTTTAAGCTGTTCTGCCTGAATTCAACAGAAACCGGTTCCAGATTTACCCTTGTGTTAATAGTTCCCTTTAACGGTTTACGGTCAACATACACACTTTGATCCAGGCCAAAGAATAAAGACCGGATATCGGCATCCGTATTAAAATCTATGAATTTATCGGTTACCTGAACATCTCCTGTTATATGGGTTCCGGTTGTATGTACCCTGATTCCGGACTGGTCGTCCCGGTATAGGACATCTGTATTGTTTATGTGTATTTTCTTTAACGACAGGTCGAAGGAACTCTTTTCCGACGTTTCTTCCGAAGCTTTAAAAACCGCAAACGAAAAATTCCCGAGACTGTCTGTTACTATATTAAACTTGCCCTCATTTACGTACAACTGTGTGAATTTTATCTGATCGCCAAACAGGCTGAACACATCGATTCCCAAATCGACGGATCCTGTTTCAACTGTCTTCAGCGATCCGAATTCCGCAGGTGCGTCAATGGTGAGTTTTTCGAGGGATACACTTAAATTAGGGAAATTCTTAAAAAAGGAGATATCCAGATCGCCAAAGGTGACGGGAGTGATGATGAATTCTTTAACGGCATCATCAACCGCAGCACCGATCTGCTTTTTAAAAAGCCGGGGAGCCAGCAGTACAAATCCTGCCAGCAATAAGAGTGCCCCTGAAACATACAGGGCTATTTTTTTCAGTTTCATTACAATTCCATATCAAATTTGCTGCAAAGATACGCAAGAGTTGAATTCTTCACTAAAATATTTCACCTGCACTCCACCACAGATAAAGGGACTGTTACCTGCTTTCCAGAACAGTACCCCGAAATCCGATACCCTGCCAGCCGTGCTTCATGAAACTACGGATATTCTGGTGGGAATTTCCGGAAGCATCCTCTAAAACAGATTGGTAATGTTCGGCGAACAACCGCAGTGTATCATGTTCGGACAACTCATGAAGCCGTGCAAAATAAAAAATCCTGGCACTTCCCTGGTTTTCATCAGCCTTATTTATAAGCTCCCCGTTCTTAAAGGCCGTAGGTATGTGCACATAATTTTCATCGATATAGCCGATAATTTCGGAAAACGGCAGTGTAAACAATTTTTCTGGAAATAACATAATGTTGTACTTTTGATACAAATATACAATATTCCTGCCCGCTGTTTTTTATACTAAAATCTTATGCTTTATCTTTACGCTGATGTTAAAATAAAATACGTACAGCATTTAGGGCCTAAGATTTAAATGCTGTTCTGAAACCGTTTAGACAGAACTCCAATGAAAAAACTCCTGCACATTCCTTACCTGCTGATCCTGTTCCGGCTGTTGCTTGCCCCTGTTATTTTATACCTTGCCTTTACGTTAAGAAATGAATCGAGGTTCATTCTTGTAATTTTAATTTTTCTCGGACTTTTATCTGATATTTTTGACGGCATTATAGCGCGCAGACAAAAGATATCTACGGTTACACTAAGGAGAATGGACAGTCAGGTAGACCTTGTTTTCTGGCTAAGCATCGGGGTAAGCTGCTATTTGCTCAATCCCGGGCTCATCGGATCCCACAAAACAGGCATCATTATCGTTATTGCAATGGAGGTTTTGTGCTATGTGACAAGCCTTCTAAAATTCGGAAAGGAAACCTGTACGCATGCCTTTCTCTCCAAAATATGGGGTATACTGCTTTTTATCTGCTGCGTATCCATTATCGGTTTCCATTATGGAGGTTTCCTTTTGGAAGTTACCCTTTTTTGGGGTATCTTATCGCAGGTTGATGTATTGCTCATCATTCTCATACTGCCAAAATGGAAGAACGACATTCCGAGCTGTTATCATGCCTATTTAATACGCAAAGGGATTCCGTTTAAGAGAAACAGGCTCTTAAACGACGACTGAAACCATCCTGGGACTGCTTGTCCGTAAGATTTTTTTATCTTTATGAACACGTTTTTTAAAAGAATGTAAAACATCGCAATGAAAAAAACTAAGAAAATATTTTACCTTTTACCGGGAAAACAGTATTTGCTGCTCTTTCTTTTCTTTACCGGTCTTCTGCAAACAGGATATTCCCAAAGCGGTTACAGCCTTAAAAAGGAATACGGGCTCAACGGTGCCGTAAAATCGGTTACAACCTATATGGTAAAGGTTTCCCGATATACCATTCCGGCAGATACGCTGAACTTTTTTGGAAAAAGCAGGATGGTCTTTACCAGGAGCGGGGATTTAACTGTTTACAACCGTATGTTCGACCTGCCGGATTACGCGTTTAAAAGTACTGCCCTTTACTCGGGAACGGGGAAAAACATCTCCTATACCGAAACTTCCCGGCTGAATAATGAACAACAACAAAAGTCGAAGTTCCGCTTTATATGGACAGACGATTATCATTATAAAATTGTTCCCGCAGATACTGAAGACCCGTCTCTGCAATACATCTCCCTTAATAAGGATTTTACTATTGACAAGGTCGTATTTGAACGCGAAGATTACCGTTCGGAAGAGCAGGCACATTATACCTACAACGGTTCAAAACAGGAAAAAATCACCTATACGGTTACCACAACGGAAAACGGGCAAACGAATGTAACGGAAGATCACAGAATAATAAAATCAACGGATGTTTACGACAATCCCACCGTGATCTACTTTTACGAAAAAGCGGAAAGCAGGATACCGAAATCGGTTGTCTTTAAATATTATGAGTATTATTAACCTTATGAAAAAAGAAGATCAATACATCGATATCAACAGGGCTTCCTGGAACAGGAAAACCGAAATCCATCTGAAATCTGATTTTTACAATGTAGAAAATTTTATTAAAGGTGCGACATCCTTAAACAGTATCGAACTGGAACTTTTGGGAGATATACAGGGAAAATCAGTGCTTCACCTGCAATGCCATTTTGGGCAGGACAGTATTGCCTTAAGCAGGATGGGTGCCCGTGTGACGGGAATTGACCTTTCTGATGCTGCTATTGACAATGCGCGTATGCTGGCCAAGCAATGCCATACCGACACTGAATTTATCTGCTGCAATATATACGACCTTCCCGATTATCTGTCCGAAACTTTCGATATTGTCTTTACAAGTTACGGAACAATAGGATGGCTGCCCGATCTTGACAAATGGGCCGCGATTATTTCCGGCTTCCTCAAACCGGGCGGAAAATTCATCTTTGCCGAATTTCATCCCGTTGTGTGGATGTTTGACGACGCGTTCTCGGAGATATCCTATAATTATTTTAACTCCGGAGCTATTGTTGAAACATATGAAGGCACTTACGCCGATAAAAATGCTGATCTTAAACAGGAATACGTTATGTGGAACCACGGGTTAAGCGAGGTGCTTAACAGCCTCCTGACAAACGGCCTTCAGCTTCATACTTTCAATGAATTTGACTATTCTCCGTATAATTGTTTTCAAAATACAATTGAATTCAGTCCCGGAAAGTTCAGGATAAAGCATTTCGGCAATAAAATCCCGATGGTTTATGCGCTTATGGCCACCAGAAAATGATGCACTGTCCGAACTACAGATAAAAAAAGCCTCTTTTAAAGAGGCTTTTTTGTATAGTTTAATGGCTGCTTTTAGCCGGTATAACTTTTTTAACCAGCGTTATCAGTGCTACCATCACAAGGCCCGCAACAATACCGAATCCGAGCTGTTTCAGGAACGCGGGAAGCGTAGGTGAAAAATGATGCAGATAATCTATATTATGCTCAAAAATACCACCCGATACCAACAGCAACGCTATTGTTCCGACTACAGCGAGTACCCTTATCACGACAGGTAAAAGTTTAACCAGAAAATGCCCTATGGACGACAGAAAACCTTTGTCGTTTGATACCTTAATAAGTTTAAATCCTGCATCGTCCATACGTACTATCAAAGCCACAATTCCGTATACTCCCACCGTTGCAAGAAAGGCAACAACACTTACGGTCAGTATCTGTGTGGTAAGCGGTTTACCGGTCACAGCACTCAGTGCTATGATTACGATTTCGACAGAAAGGATAAAATCAGTTGTAATAGCTGATTTCACTTTCGTTTTTTCTGCATCTTCACCACTCATTTCCTTTTCTTCCTCTATTACTTCATGTCCCTCCTTTTTCCGGTGAAAAAGATATTCTATGATTTTCTCAACACCTTCATAAGCCAGATAACATCCTCCAAGAATCAGTATGTATTTGATTGCAATGGGAAAGAACGCACTGAGGAGTAATGCTACTGGAACAATAATTAATTTGTTCAGTAACGACCCTTTGGTAATTGCCCATAAAACGGGAAGTTCACGCGATGACAGAAAGCCTGTGGCTTTTTCGGCGTTTACTGCCAGATCGTCTCCTAGTATTCCCGCTGTTTTTTTTGTTGCTATTTTACTTGCTACCGCTACATCGTCCATTAGAGCAGCTATATCATCTAAAATTGCAAAAAAGCCTGATGCCATATATAATTATTTTTTGCTGTAAATGTATAAATTTATCTCAACTAAATCCCGGCTTCATAATAAATTCCTTCGGTAATTTAATGTAAAACTCCTTACGGGGTTATCTTATAAAAAAAGCACCCCTAAAAGGGGTGCCTTTCTTTTATTTAATATTCCTTATTTTTTAACCACCTTGACAAACTGACTGTTGTCTTTTGTCTGTATGTTCAGCATATAGGTTCCGGCACTTAGTGCACTGAAATCGAGCTGTACTTCCGGTTTCTCAAAATTACGTGTCATAACCAGGCGTCCGTTCAGGTCGAACACTTCCACCTTCGTAATCACTTCGCTGTAGTGAACCGTAAGCACATCGCTTACAGGGTTTGGATAATATTTCAGTCTGCTTAGGTCGAAATCGTTCAAGCCCAGTTTCACAATCACCTGTATGGCTGTAGGATCGCTCGGACATCCGTTTGCACCGATGATCACGGCATAGTACGTTGCCCCGTCTACAAGCGGCATGTTCTGAGGAAGTGCGTTGACTCCGTTCACTGCATCATCATATGTAAGGTACCACACCACATTAGGCTGATCCATTGCAATATTACTTATTTCAGCGTAATTATCAAAAGATTGTGGTGAATTTCCTG